>ULSV01017059.1_pt1 | contig 10249 bp, 8 predicted proteins | sample 1956991 | NCBI WGS metagenome assembly ULSV01 (sample SAMEA4835717, study PRJEB28245) | human gut metagenome | biome: gut microbiome; material: fecal sample | place: Denmark | collected 2008 | reverse complement strand
CCGCCGTTTTGGAAATGAAAACAAACTGCTCCAGAACTGGAAGGGAAAACCACTGTATCTTCATACATTTGAAAAACTGCTTCGGATCAGAGAAAAAGAGCCGGAAAAGATTTCCTTAACGGTAGTCACGCAGTATCCGGAAATTTGTCGGGAAGTACAAAATCAGCCTGGCGTGAATGCAGTATTCTGCAAAGAGAGCAGACTTGGTGTTTCCTATACGATAAAGGCAGGGATCCGTGCAGTTGGGGAAATATATGACTCTGTAAAGAAGAAAATTTGCCTGGTGCAGGAAGCACATGATTTTGTGAGAAAAGAGCATTGCTTTGTAAAGAATGAGAGTTCTTTTGAAAGAAAGACAGAGCATGTAAGAACGTGGGATTATCTGATGTTCACAGTTGCCGATCAGCCGAACTTAAGCGAGCAGAGCATCGAAGCACTGATTGGGGCAGCAGGCCAGCGATTCAGACAGGGATATACTTCGCAGCCGCCGACGTTCTCTCTGTGTTGTGGGGAAAGAGTCGGCAATCCCTGTATGTTCCGGGCAGATCTGATCCCGGAACTGATGCAGCTGGAAGGCGATAAGGGCGGAAGGTCTGTTCTGAAAAAGCACGAGTGCTGTTACGTGGAGATAGAAAATAAAGAAGAATTTTCTGATATTGATACAGAAGAGCAGATGAAGAAAATGTCAGGCAGAGAAAAAACATCTGCCAAAGGAAAGAAAGGAGAAAACGCATGAAAAAAACAGCAGAAAAAGGAAAAAAGATCGTGTTTGGTGTGCTGCTTGTTCTGGCGTGTATTCTGATGCCGCAGAAAATGACGAATGCGGCGGGAAATACGGTGCCGACGGCAGTCGATAACCTTACGGTATCTTTAAGAAACAAGGTAAATATGGCCGTAACAGACAACGGATATATGCGGGTAGCCTATGACGGCAGTAAAGTCCGGGTGGAATATTATGATACGCAGTTTAACCTTCAGCGAAAAGGTTCACTGGATCTGGAATTGCCGATCTGGGGCGGCTTTTATGCAGGGCAGGATGCTTATTATCTTGCAGAAGCACAGAACAACACGGAGCAGAGCGACACCAAAGAAGTGATCCGGGTCATCAAATATGACAAAAACTGGAGACGTCTCGGAGCAGCATCCATCACCGGCGATCCGGAGCTGTTCGGTGGCGAAGTGCGTTATCCGTTTGACTATGGATGTGTGGAGATGGCAGAATCCGGAAACAATCTTTATCTTGTAACCGGACATGAAGGCTACGTAGATGCCGGAGTAGGCCAGGGACATCAGGGTTATCTGATGGTTCAGATTGATAAGACAACATTGAAAGGATCCATTGTGGACTGCAACCTTGGACATTCTTTTGCACAGTACATCAAGTCTGACGGTGCACAGCTTTATGTTCTGGAACAGAGTGAGGGCGGACGATGTACGGAACTTTCAAAATACGATACCGCTTCCATGAAAAAACAGAGTCTGTCTGTTCTGGAATATGGAGGCTTTCGTACCGATGCATGGGCAATTGCCTGTTATGCGAGTGTGGATGATTTGGCAGTATCCTCCTCAAATGTTCTCAGTGTCGGAACATCCATCGATCAGAGCCAGTATGACAATGTGACAAGTGATATGCCGCACAACTTGTATCTGACGATCACACCGAAAAACAATTTTACCGAAGATGCAGCAACGGTCAGATGGCTCACAGATTTTACCGGAGACGGTGCAAGTTTCCTCGGCGTAAAACTTACGAAGATCAACGACAATCGTTTTATGCTCTCCTGGGAAGAAACCGGAAAGACACAGAAAATCACAGACAACGATCCGCTTTCTGTTTCCATACTGCACTATGTATTTCTGGATGGAAACGGCGAGACTGTCAGCCGGGAGTTTACGGCACCGGTCCCGATTTCCGACTGTCATCCGATCGTAAATGGTTCAAAAATTGTCTACAGTGCTTCCAGTTCGAACACCGTTGCCTTTTATTCCATTGATGCAAACAGCGGAGCTTTTCAGAAAAAGGTGTACCGCATAGCCGGTGAGAATGCTGTGTGGAGCCTTGCAAATGGAGTGCTGACGATCTCCGGAATCGGTGCAATCGATATCGATAAGGAAGCACATTACCGATATCCGGTGTCCTCGACAGCACGTTCCTACAGCTACAGTTCTGCAGATAATTCCTGGAAAGATATCCGCGAGTGCGTCACAAAGATCGTGATCGAAAAAGGAATCACCAGTATCCCGGAGGAAGCGTTCTATTATTTCAGCAACCTGAAAGAAGCAGAGATTAAAGAAGGGCTGAAGTCGATCGGGAAAAAGGCCTTTTATGCATGCGAAAATCTGAGGAAGATCACGATACCGGCGAGTGTGACCGAAATCGGAGAAGAATGTCTGGCAACCGGTTATTACTGGGGTGGCAGCGAAGAGCCGGTTGTAGACGCAAAAATTTATGCACCGAAAGGTTCTTATGCGATCAAATATGCGAAGAAAAATAATATTGCCTATACAGAGACAAAAGCTGCAGCTTCCGGAAACAACAGCGGAAATACTTCAGCGAATATCACCAGGAAAAAAGTGACGGTCACGGCTCTGACCTCACCGAAAACCAGAACCATCAAATTAAAATGGAAGAAACTCTCCGGTGCGGATGGTTATGAGATCCAGTATGCACGCAATGCAAAATTTACCAGAAACAAAAAGAAAGTTACGGTAAAAAAAGCGGCAGCGACATCGAAGACCATCAAAAAGCTGAAAAAGAAAAGCAGATATTACGTGCGCATCCGTGCTTACAAAAAAGCAAACGGAAAGACCGCTTACAGCAAGTGGAGTGCAAAGAAGAGCGTGAAATGTAAGTAAAAGCAAAAAAGAAAACGTGCAGTGCAGGCTGCCGTAACGAAGATACAAAACAAAAAGCAGAGACACCGTGACGGAAAACACGTCCTGTGCTCTGCTTTTTACGTTGTGTAAATTCAGTTTCAGGCTTTTGAACCAGGTCTCATTACAGCATGGAAGCTCTCAGTTCTTCCGGTGTTTTCTGGGACAGCATAGCCGGTGCGATATCGAATACGCTTCTTGCTCCGGATTCGCCCTTTTTGGACAGACGGTATGCAGCACGTGCATAAGCGACCAGAACACTTCCGGTAAATTCCGGATTCGAATCCAGTTTCAGAGAATATTCGATCACATGCTTGTTGCCCTCACATCCGGTTTCACCGGTACGGATCACAAAACCGCCGTGCGGCATCTTGCTGTGATGAGCCTTTAATTCTTCTTCTGAAATGAAGTTTACGGTTGTATCGTATTCATCGAAATAGTTCGGCATCGTCTTGATTGCTTTTTCGATGGCAGCCTTATCAGCACCTTCTTCAGCAACGACATAGCATTCTCTTAAATGTTTCTCTCTGGTAGTCAGTGTCGGCTCGCTTCCACTTCTTACCAGTTCCATGGCAGATTCGATCGGAACAGTGTACTGGATCGCATTCTTAACACCCGCGATACGGCGAATCGCGTCAGAATGTCCCTGACTTACACCCTTGCCCCAGAATGTATAAGTACTTCCCTGAACCAGGATAGATTCTGCATATAAACGGTTCAAAGAGAACATGCCCGGATCCCAGCCGACAGAGATAATGCCGATGTTTCCGCCTTCTTTTGCAGCCTTATCTACGCTTGCAAAATATTCCGGGATTCTTGCGTGTGTATCGAAACTGTCGATCGTGTTGAAAGAAGCAGCAACTTTTGGTCCGATGACCGGCAGATCGGTAGCAGAACCGCCGCAGAGGATCATAACATCGATCTCATCTTTCATAGATTCCATATCATCGAAATGCTTTACAACAGCACCTTCCGTCTGAATGGAAACACTGACAGGATCTCTCCTTGTGAAAACTGCTTTCAGTTCCATATCATCATTGCGTTTGATGGACTGCTCAACGCCGCGTCCAATGTTGCCATAGCCAACAATACCAATTCGGATTTTTCCCATTTTCTTACATCTCCTGTTTAAATTAATTCTGTAAACATTCAGAATTCGCATATTTACCTTGTAAACAACAGCGTTCTTATGTTTGGCAGGGCAAGATTCAAATGATTCTGCCCCTGACATCTTTTAGATTATAGCATAGATTTTCAATCAGGCAATTATTTTCTTTTGAGAAAATATGATGTATACTAAAAAACAGGATAAATTTGCAGCGACTTTCGAAGAAAAAACAAAAGAGTGTCCGCTTTACGCAAGAAACATGTTGGCTTTAGAAAATATGGAATTCAGCAGGAAGGAAACAAACATGACAAAAAAATATGATGAAAAAGAAATAAGAGCAGATTACCACAGGCTTACAAAACTGCTGATTGAAAAAAAGATGACGATCACCACGATGGAATCGGCAACATCCGGGCAGATCGCTTCTCTGATCACAGATACAGAAGGCTCATCGGCAGTTTTAAAAGGTGCGTTTGTTACTTACTGCAACGAAGCGAAAATTATGCAGGGCGTTCCGGCAGAAGTTATTGACAAATACACGGTCTATTCCACACAGACGGCGGAAGCGATGGCAAAAGCCTGCACAAAAGCCTACCGTGCAGATATCGGCATCGGAGTGACCGGAACCATGGGAAATGTCGATCCGGCAAATCCGGAAGCATCCAATCCGGGACAGGTTTATTTTGCAGTTGAAATGGACGGCAAAGTCAGATCCTATTATGTGGAACTTAAGCCGCAGCCGACAAGACGGGCCTATAAGCTGGCAGTTGCCAAAGAAATTTATGATGCAGTCATGGAGCAGATGGAGGAAAGTCAGCATGAGACAGCAGGAGAATAAAAAAGAAAATTTCCGTGAGAATCCCACAAAATTAACCTGGATTCCGAAGGTTTATAATTATGCAGAAAGAACGGGCAATCTGAAAGCAGAAGCCGTCGGTGTGGTCAGCGGAGAAAAACATTTCCCGGTGTTTGAAGACCAGATGGTGTTTAAACCACTCACAAAATCAAAGCCATTCTCTACCCCATTGTTTGCCTGTGCAGAAGTATTCTGGTCCTGGGTGATCGATACTTATTTTGTCCCGGCACCTTTGTATCAGCTTGCCTTCTGCAGAGGATATGAGGCAGAATGTGAGAAATATTATGATTACGGAACCGTATCGCCGATGATCTATGAAGAAGGAGAACATCTTCTGAACTTACTGGAGTTCTTTCGAACGTATCCAGATGAAAAAGTTCAGATTGACGATTACTTAAATTATTGTCAGATGTTTTATGATTACACCGAAATCCTGGAGGCAGATTACTTTCAGACACACCGGGGAATCGCAGAAGATCTGGCAATGCAGATTCTGATCTCGGTTCTGAAAGGCGATCAGAATTACCATTATGAAAATATTGCGTTTGTATGTGACGCATCCGGGCAGATTCTGAGGCTGGCACCGATGATCGACCACGAATTTTCCACCTGTTTTATGTTTCCGGATAACCTGTCAAGGCACAACTACTGGTTCGGTGAACTGCAAAGATCCATCGAAGGAAAGCCTGTCCAGCCGGACGAATACAAAGATTTTCCAAATGAAAAAGAACGCAGACTGATGGAAAAAAGTGCGACCTGCCTGCATCGGAATCTCGTCTATATCAAAGAACATTATCCGGAAGTGACGGCCTCGTTTCTGGAAAACGTAAGCAGACTGAAACGCGATCTTTTGCAGAAAAGAGAGAGCTTTTTTATCCGAAAAGCAAAAGATTATCCGGATCATGCAAATTCCGACGCCTATCGGATCGGAAAAGCCAGATACAAAGATCACGATGAAGAAAAGGCGGCAGCTTTCGAAAAACAGTACGGCGGAGAAGGAAAAGAAATATCCTTTGATCTTATGAACTGTCTGATCAATTATGAAGTACAGGAGATCATAGAGCAGATGGAGAGGATATTGAGATAAAGCGATTATAAAAGAAGCAGTTGGAAAGTTAAAAAATATTGCAGATGAGAAAGAGAGCGAGAGAGAGATGAAAGTTTTGGTAATTCCTGATGTACATCTGAAACCGCAGATGTTTCGGCAGGCAGCAGCTATTATGAATACAAGGGCGGCAGATCGTGCAGTATGTCTGATGGATATTTCGGATGACTGGGACAGAGAATATGACATTGCACTTTATGAAGAAACATACGACGAAGCGATAAGATTTGCTGCAAGATTTCCGGATACCGCCTGGTGTTACGGAAATCATGACCTCAGCTACTTCTGGCACTGCCTTGAGAGCGGATACAGTTCCATGGCATCCGCAACGGTACAGAGAAAGCTTCTGGAACTTCGCAGGACGGTTCCGGAAGATCATCCGATTCAATTTGTTCAGAAAATTGACAATGTGCTGTTTTCCCATGGCGGAGTGCTGAACTATTTTGTTGAGGAATATGTTCCGAAATCAAAATACCATGATGTAGATGCAGTTGTGGAAGAAATCAACAAATTGGGACGCTTAGAGATGTGGAATGACATGTCACCTGTCTGGCTGCGTCCGCAGCATCCCGGCATACGTCTGTATAAGCCACGGAAATTGCTCCAGGTGGTAGGACACACACCGATGGATAAAATAACAAGAGAAAAGAATCTGATCAGTACGGATGTATTTTCCACTTACCGGGACGGCAGACCGATTGGAACACAGGAATTTTTGCTGCTTGATACCGTAACCTGGGAGTATACGGGGGTAAAATGCCTGTAACCGAAGATGAAAAAGTAATTTACAAATTTTTAAGATCAAGGGTTTTCAGGTTTGCAGATGGTGTTACTACACAAATGAGTCTCGATGTGACATCAGCTGAAAATGCAATCATGGATATCCTCCCTGGAACAAATAACGAATCATTCGGAGAGAACTATATGAAAAAGTTTAAGATAAATATACAGAGATATATATGCACTTTATTATGCCTTGTTTTATATATTACTGTGCTTCCCCTTTCTGTATCGGCAGAGGAAGCAAAAAACCGAACAGTCAGAGTAGGCTGGTATGAAGGAACTTATAATACCACAGAACCAGACGGTAAGAAGAGAGGCTACAGTTACGAATATCAGCAGGCAGTAGCTGCACATACAGGATGGAAGTATGAATATGTGGAGGGAAGCTGGGCAGAACTGATGAATATGTTGAAGAGTGGAGAGATCGATCTGATGGGAGACATCTCCTATTCAGAGGAACGTTCCACTTCCATGCTCTTTTCAGAACTGCCTATGGGTGAGGATAAGTATTACCTTTATGTAAATCCTTCTGATACGGATATTTCAGCTTCAGATCTGACTACATTGAATGGGAAGAGGATCGGGGTGGTGCCGGATACACTTTCTGCCAGACGGTTCTGTGAGTGGGGAAAAAAACATAGAGTAGATACGCAGCAAGTTGATATTACCAGCACAGATGATGCCCGTCAGAAACTACAAAATCAGGAAATTGACGGATTTGTTTTAAACGAATCTTCACAGTGGGAAAAGCACAACATTTCCCCAGCACTTCTGATCGGCAGTTCCTATAATTATTTTGCAGTCAGCAAAAAATGCCCGGATCTGAAAGAGGAGCTGGATCAGGCAATGCGGAAGATAGAAAAAGAGAATCCTTTTTATAAAGAAGATCTTTATAAAAGGTATCTTTCTGCAAATCCCATTGAAACTCTTACGGATGAAGAACAGAACTGGCTGGAACAACATGGGGCGGTACGGATTGGATATCTGAAAAATGATGTGGGTATCAGTCTGGTGGATGCAGAGTCAGAGGAACCGGTAGGAATTATTAATGATTATATTAGTCTGGCATCCGGCTGTCTGGGAGAAAAAAGCATAGAATTTCAGACGACAGGCTTTGATTCCCAGGAGGAAGAACTGCAGGCATTAAAGGATAACAGGATTGATATGATTTTTCATATGAATCAGAACCCATATGAAGCTGAGCAGAACGATATTATACTGTCGAATACTGTTTTTGAAGTCAATGTTGCAGTGCTCACCGGTGTTGCGAAGTTTGATGAAAACGGGGAAAACACAGTGGCAGTGAGCAGAAATAACCTGTTGGGAAAGTGGTATATTTCTTTTAATTATCCTTTCTGGAAAATAAAGGAATATGACTCATCTGCTGAGGTTGAGAAAGCAGTTCACAGTGGTGAGGCAGACTGCTTTGTTGTGAAGGCAGGACAGTCATTAAAGACACTGGCAAACAGCAAAATGCACAGCGTTTTTCTTACAAAATCCGGCGATTCCTGTTTTGCAGTCACCAGGGAAAATACAACATTAATGAATATCCTGAATAAAACCATTCAGACTCTGCCTGATTCAAGACTTTCAAGCCTGTTTTCCGTATATGAAAACACACCGGGAAAGGTGACTCTGGCAGAATACATAAAGGATAATCTGTGGGTAGTTTCCATTGGCTTTGTAAGCGTGCTTCTGATTATTATACTGATTATAGGTTACCTGATGATAGAAGCAAGAAAAGCCCAGATTCAGGCAGAAAAGGCCAATGCTGCCAAATCAGATTTCCTTTTCAATATGTCACATGATATCCGGACACCGATGAATGCTCTGCTGGGATACAGTGAGCTGATGAAAAGAGAACTGACAGATCCGAAGCTTCTGGATTATCAGGAGAAGATGGAGCAGTCCGGAAATCTGCTGCTGTCTATTATCAATAATGTGCTGGACATGGCCCGGATTGAAAGTGGTAAGGTGGAACTGGATGAAGATTATGTGCAGATCAGAGATATTTATCATGGAGTTTACAAAATTTTTCAGGCGGAAGCAGAGAAAAAAGGTATTCGCCTTGAGATGAAATATGAGGTGCAGCATGAACATATAATCTGCGATGAGACAAAGAACAGGGAAGTTTTCCTCAATCTGATCAGTAATGCGGTAAAATATACAGCTTCAGGGGGAACGGTTACTATAAGGATCACAGAGATTGACTGTGACAGGGAAGACTGTGTGCGGATACAGACTCAGGTAATTGATACAGGTATCGGAATGAGTGAAGAATTCCTGCCATCTTTGTTTGAGGCTTTTAGCCGGGAACGCAATACAACAGCGGGAAAGGTTGCAGGAACAGGCCTGGGAATGCCGATCATAAAGAAGTATGTTGATATGATGGGCGGAAGTATTGAAGCAGAAAGTAAGCTGGGAGAAGGAAGCAAATTTACAGTTATCATGGAATACAGGATTGCGGATAAGGGTTACTACGAGCAGGTTACGGATCTGTCCCCGGATACAGAGGAAACAGACAGAATTAGCGGAAAACATGTTCTGCTGGCTGAGGATAATGAGCTGAATGCGGAAATCGCAGAGTTTATCCTGGAGGATATGGGACTTATAGTTGATCGTGTTGAGGATGGAATTCAGTGTGTGGCAAGGATGGAACAGAAACCGGCAGGAACCTATGATCTGATCCTTATGGATATTCAGATGCCGAACATGGATGGATATAAGGCAACTCAGACAATCAGAAGACTGGCAGATGAGAAGAAAGCCTCTATTCCAATCATAGCTATGACAGCCAATGCATTTGAGGAAGACAGAAAAAAGGCATTGACAAAAGGAATGAACGGACATATTGCAAAGCCTGTTGATGCAGAAAAGCTTAAGAAAACCATTCTTTCAGTTTTACGGTGAGATGAAGGGGGAATTTTCATTCCTTTTGGATGGAATCGTCGCTTTTGCACTATTATGATGGCAAGGGGCATAGCAATCCAGGATTTTTAGGTGGATTCAATCATTGCGATGATTAAGAATTAATTATAAAAGGCGGTACAGATTATGGCAGATCAGAAGCTGATTGATGAGGTAAGAAAATACATAGATAAGTATTATGAGCCGGTAAAAGAAAGCAGTTTGTCAGAAGAAAAATTCCCGGAAGAATTTGATGTTTCAACGATGCAGAAGACAAAAATACAATTTTCTGTGATTTGAGCACACCAAAAGGCGATGGCAGTTTTAATGTCTACGATGACCTGAAACGGAAGCTGATGGAAAAAGGAGTGCCGGAACCAATTGGCACTGGATGTGGATGTAGCAAAGTTCACGGATATTGTAGACGAAGAATGCGACATGTCTGTTCGTGCAGGTGTATTGCTGGAAAGACTGAAAGCCTATGAACCGGAGCTTCCAAAAGATATAGAACCGATGGTGTATGTGAATGCAACCTGGGTAATGGGAAGACAGAGAAATAGTATCTTATCATTTTTTTATGAAATTGGATGAGATTCTGCCTATATAATACGATTCT
>ULSV01010367.1_pt1 | contig 10281 bp, 7 predicted proteins | sample 1956991 | NCBI WGS metagenome assembly ULSV01 (sample SAMEA4835717, study PRJEB28245) | human gut metagenome | biome: gut microbiome; material: fecal sample | place: Denmark | collected 2008 | reverse complement strand
TTCTCAGCCCGAAGCTCATCCGCCAGCCGTTCGATCATCTGCTTCTTCAAGAATACATCAAACGCCAGCTCACAGATAAACGCGAAGAGCTGCAGCGATTCCTCGTTCTCCGGGTCCGCGGCACCTTCCGCAGCAGGGGGAAACGTCTCTTTCGCCTTCTCAAATTTCTCTTTCACATCTTCCTTCAGCCGGTCCATCTGATCATGTTCCATGGAGAAGACCTTTGTGTAGATCTCTGCCAGGGAGGATTCCGATGTGCCGAAATGGTTCTCTGTAATATAGGAAAGAACCGTCTCGATATCCGTGAAGCTCAGCAGATTTTTAAAATAATAGATAAATACCAGAAGCAGGATATGTTCCTGGGTATATTTTTTCCGTACCGGGGATGGAAGCAGGTTGTTTTTCGCATAGTTGTTGATCATAGTCTTTGTCAGAACCTTGTCTTCCGGGTAGCGCTTTAACTCACCGAGGTGCTTCTCCATAAAGGTCGTCACCTGATCCATATAGAGATCGATCTGCGGGATCTCATCCACATGAATATGGTCGAGGCTGTCCAAGTGGTCAAGCAGCTCATTCAGTCGTTCTTCATTCGTTCTCATGGTGAAACTCCTTTCATCCATCTATTATATAGTATTAAAAACTATATGACAAGGGGCAAAGATGATTTTAAACAAAAAGCGCATCATCCGGGAACGATATCCCGGATGGTGCGCTTTCGACTGTTTTTCTTTTGTACTGAAAAGTTATCTGCTGTGCTCCTGCAGCAGTCCTTGTTCCGCATAATACCGTTCAGCTCCCGGATGAAGCTCGATCGGAAGATCCTCGTACATGAATCCCGTCTGTGAGGCATAGGAGAGGGCGGGATGGAGATCCTTTAAGCGGTCACGGTTCTCGTAGAGGATCGAGGTGATCTCATAGACGAGATCGTCGTCCATGTTTTCGCTGACACAGAGGAGACATTTAATCCCAAAGGTCGCAACATCCTCGTCCTGACCGTTGTAGGTACCGGCGGAGATTTCCTCCATATAATAGAATGGATTGGAGCGGATGATGGAGCGGAGCTCAGAATCCGTGTATTTTAAAAGATGGCACGGAACCGCGTCCGCCAGCTGTGCGAGTCCGGAGATCGGCACACCGGTAAACCCGTGGATCGCATCGAGGGTCCTGTTTTTAACCTCCTCAGCGCCCGATCCGAGGCCGCAGTTGACAAGGGTGGAATTCTGTTCCGTGACACCGAGAACACTCAGGGAAACCTTTGCGGCGAGCTCCGTGGTGGAATCATGAGGACCGACCCCAAGTTTATTCCCCTTCAGATCATGCACATAAAAAATTCCGGAATCATCCCGGGCCATCCAGTTCGAGAGGCTCGGATAGAGGGCTGCGATGACCTTGAGTCCTTTAAACGGGGCATCTTTGAATTCCCCGCTTCCGTTTACTGCGGCAAAGGCCACGTCACCGCTGACGAGTCCGAGATCGATGCTTCCCTGTTCGAGGGAACGGACATTCCCGGCGGAGCCCGTGGAAGCGCTGACGTTCAGTTTGAGGGTGGAGTCAGCATCCTCAACGACTCCGGAGATCGCTTTTCCGACCGGGTACATGGTCCCGCCGCTGTCGGCAGTTCCGATCGTCAGGATTTTTAATGAATCTGATGCTACCCCTGTCTGGTCCTGCGGGGGCGCGGAAGCCTTTCCGCACCCGCCAAGCGCGAAAACGGTGCAGAGGAGGAACAAAGAAATTATGTGTGAAAATTTATGCATGAAGATATCCCATTCCTTGTGTGTCAGGCTGTAAAACCGGAAAAAGCTCCGGACAGCTTTTGTAACTTTACATCTTTAGAGTATAACATAAAATCCGCGGCAGATACAATGTATTTTAGAAAAACAAACAAAAACCGGTCGGAGAGGGGGGATCTCCGACCGGAAAAGAGGGTTATACAAATGAGAAACCAATAAATATTGTAAGGCTTTGTCAACTCCGGAACAGACCTCCGAAGATGGAGAGAAAGATCGGGTTGTAGATATCGTCGATGATAACGGCAAAGGACGGATATAAAACCCATGCGATGGTGTGCCAGCCGTACTGGTCCATGATCGCTTTCTCGTTTGCGACGGCGTTGGAACCGGAACCGCAGCCCCAGCCGATGTTTCCGGCTGTCATGACAGCTGCGCCGTAATCGCGGCCGAAGAGGTTGAAGGATACAAAGATTCCAAAGAGTGCCATGAAGATGCCCTGCGCTACGAGGATGATGCCCATCTGTCCTGCAAGAGGAGCAAGCTTCGTGAAATCAGTGGTCATAAGTACGAGGGCAAGGTAGAGCTCTAAGAACATGTGTTCAATAGCGTCAACCTCCGGTACATAGAACTTGATTCCGGTTGCTTCCATGACGTTTCTTGCAATGGCACCGGCGAAGAGGCAGCCGATGAATTTCGGCATCTCGATCATCGGGATGTTATCAAGCAGGCAGTAGATCGGCATTCCGAGCGCTGCGAGAAGAAGACACATCGCGAACATCATGATCATTTTCGTGTTGTTAAGCTCCGGAACCTTGCCGGTTGCATGTGCTTCCGGTTTGTCGTTCGGATCAGACTTTAAGCCGTGCTTTGCGATCAGGAAGGCTGCAACCGGACCGCCGATCAGGGAGCCCATGATATTTCCCATGGTACCTGCCGCAACACCAACAACGGTGGCATCCGGCGCGCCCCATTCCTCAAAGATCGGGCCGAACGCAGACGCGGTGCCGACACCGCCGGACATCGCTGCGGAAGAACACTGGAGAGCTAAGAGCGGGTGCATTCCGATGAGCTGGCTCAGTGCGTATCCTAAGAGGTCCTGACAGGTGATCAGAAGACATGCTGCAAATGCGATGAGGATACAGAGCTTTCCGCCTGCGTGCTTTAACATTTTCGCGCTGAAGCCGAAGCCCACGCAGAGGAAGAATAAGTTCTGGCAGAGATCCTTCATGATCGTCGCGTCAAAGGAGATTCCGACGATTCCTGCACCCTTGATGCAGGATACGATGATCGAGAAGATCAGACCGGAAATAACAGGCGCCGGGATCGCGTATTTTCTGAGCGCCTCAGAACGGGCAACGATGGCCCGGCCGAGGAAGATCACGATGGCCGCGAAACCGAGAGTACACAGGTACTCAAACTTGAAAGAGGCGACTGCTCCGTCGGCTGCCGGTTTGTAGGTGCCGAAATAACTGATGATACTTTCCATAAGAGTTCCTCCAATCCTTTTTTAGTAGGTGTGTTCCGATAGACTCCCGAAAACGAAACAGTGAATGGAACTGTTTTATTTCCCCACAGAGGAATCTGCCGGAGGTGTTTGGGAAGGTAAAATCTTTATGAAAAAAGAATAAAATACTTTCAAACAAAATGCAATTTTAATAAGTATTAACCAATAATTGTAACTTAAGTAACAAAAACACAGTAAAAAACTTACAAAAACGGATACAGAGAGAATATAAAGCTATACGGAAAATTAGCTGGAAAGGACTTGACATCTTTGAGCGTCCCGCGCAGACGGTATCTTTGCGCAAAAAATCCGCCCGGAAGAGTGGGGATCTCTCCGGGCGGATATAAGAGGGGTATGTTTTAAGATCAAAAACTGTATATGGAATACGACTTACGATCAGCCTTTGAATAAGCCACCAAAGATGGAAAGGAAGATCGGGTTGTAGATATCATCGATGATAACAGCGAAGGACGGGTAAAGAACCCATGCGATGTTGTGCCATCCGTACTGATCCATAACAGCCTTTTCGTTCGCTACCGCGTTCGGACCAGAACCGCAGCCCCAACCGATGTTTCCGGCTGTCATAACGGCTGCACCGTAGTCGCGGCCAAAGAGGTTGAAGGATACGAAGATACCGAACAGAGCCATGAGGATCGCCTGTGCTACGAGGATGATACCCATCTGGCCTGCAACCGGGGCAAGCTTTGTGAAGTCTGTTGTCATAAGAACAAGTGCAAGGTAAAGCTCCAGGAACATATGCTCGATGGCGTCAACCTCCGGAACATAGAACTTGATGTTTGCAGCTTCCATGACGTTTCTTGCGATGGCACCTGCGAAGAGGCAGCCGATGAATTTCGGCATCTCGATCATCGGGATATTGTCGAGTAAGCAGTAGATCGGCATGCCGAGAGCTGCGAGAAGTAAGCACATTGCGAACATCATGATCATCTTTGTGTTGTCAAGCTCCGGTGCCTTGCCGGTTGCCTTTGCTTCCGGCTTATCGTTCGGGTCAGACTTTAAACCGTGCTTTGCGATCAGGAAAGCCGCAACCGGACCACCGATGAGGGAACCCATAACGTTACCAAGAGTACCTGCCGCAACACCGATCGTTGTAGCATCCTGTGCACCCCAGCCCTCGAAGATCGGACCAAAGGCAGATGCGGTACCAACACCACCGGACATCGCTGCGGAAGAACACTGAAGAGCGAGGAGCGGATTTAAGTTGATCAGGTGAGCGATCGCAACACCAAGAACATCCTGACAGGTGATCAGGAGGCAGGCTGCAAATGCAATCATGACGCAGAGCTTTCCGCCTGCATGTCTTAACATCTTTGCGCTGAAGCCGAAGCCTACGCAGAGGAAGAAGAGGTTCTGACAGAGGTCTTTCATAACCTTTGCGTCAAAACTGATACTGACTGTGCCGGTCATCTTGATCGCGGAAATCACGAGTGAAAAGATGATACCGGAAACGACCGGAGCAGGAATCGCGTATTTTCTTAATGCCGCGGAATGTGCGACGATTGCGCGTCCGAGGAAGATTACGATTGCTGCAAAGCCGAGAGTACATAAATACTCAAATTTAAAATTTGCGATTGCGCCATCGGCAGCTGGTGTGTAGGTGCCGAAATAGCTGATGATATTTTCCATAAAATATCCTCCTATCCTTTTTTTGCCTTACACATTCCGCTCTTCTTTTCCTGTCCCGGGAATTCGGAAACAGCTCACAGATGAAAAGAAAAGCGCTCCATCTGTTTATACCCCGTTTACATTGATGAAAATGTGTAAAAACTTTATAAAAAGAATAAAAGATTTTGTGCATGGTGTCAATTTAAGTAAGTAAGTAACAGGTTTTGTAAATATCGTAAATGCCGCCGGAGGGCAAATCATTTTTGTCCGAATCCATATTTGATCGAAGGGCGGCCGCCGGTCTTGTAATCGATCGTGCTGATGATCTCGCCTGTGTCTACCATATAGTTCATGTATCTGCGGATCGTGATGCGGGAGAGGTGGATCTGCTCGGCGATCTGCTCGCTGGTAAAGAAGCCATTCCGGTTGTTCTGCAGATATTCCCGGATCATGGCGAGGGTTGTCTCGTTCAATCCCTTTGCGAGTGACGGCTTTGCGTCTGCCCTCTGGTCATTCACGGAAAAGAGACGGTCGATATCGTGCTGGCCGAGTCCCCCGTGGCTGTGTTCCAGATACTTCTTTGTCTCGGTAAAACGGTCAAGGGCTGTCTTAAAACGCGTATATTCGAAGGGTTTCACGAGATAGTCCGTGATCCCGCGATTTAACAGGGAGCGGACGATATCCGTATCGTTCGCGGAGGTGACCATAATGACGGATGGTGTGAGACCGGCATTGTGGAGGGCATCGAGAAATTCACCGCCGTTCATGACAGGAGTATAGTAATCGAGAATGATCAGGTCAGTGGGATTCGTCTTCAGGTAGGGGAGCGCCTCCGAACCGTTTTTAAAGATCCGGTCCACCCGGAATTCCGGAGTGACCTCGACATACTGTTTATTGATGGAGGCGACCATCGGATCGTCCTCGATGATGATTACATGGTACATGGTGTATGCTTCCTTTCCGTAAATGTGATGGTAAAGCAGGTCCCCTCTCCCGGTTCTGTCTCGATGGAAATCTCGCCGTTCCCGCTGTCTACAAGCTGTTTGATCAGGAAAAGTCCGGTCCCGCGGTTTGTGCCCTTGGACGAGACGCCCTTTTCATAGATCCTGTCGATCAGATCCGGACGGATCCCGCGCCCGGTGTCCTCACAGGTGATGATATTGCAGCCCGGGTCACAGTAGATCCCGAGTGTGATCTCCCGGATCTCAGGACTGCCGGCGGAAAGCTCCTCGATGGCATTTTCGAGAAGATTTCCGACGATCGTGATATAGTTTTCGACCGGAAGAAGGAGATCCTTTTCCAGACAGCGGCTGTCCGGGGAGACGGTGAGCAGGATGCCGAGCTCCGCGGCATGCATCATTTTTCCGATCACAAGGGCGCAGATCTTTGACACGCGCAGGCAGTCCGCTGTCTGGCGGATCGACTGGCTGGAGACAAGGTTGCTGTTGATAATGAAGTTGATGGCCTCGTCTGTCTGTCCGGTCTGGAGGTAGCCGAGGATCACGTGGAGCTTATTTAAAAATTCGTGGTTGAAGGCGCGCAGTGTGTCAAGCATCGCCTTTGCTCCGGTGAGCTCGTCCATGACCGTCTCCATCTCCGTCTGGTCATTGATGATCGTGAGAATCACCGGATGCTCCGTCTGGGTGTCTGCCGGAATCTCACTGACCAGAAGTCTTCGGTTCTCACAGGTACAGGCACGGTGGTAGGACGGTGTGCCGGACGCGAGGACCCGGTCTGCCTGGGATTCCGGGAAGAAATCCCTGAAAGTGCGTCCTTCCATAAGAGGTTTAGTCTGTTCCTGGCCAGAAGTCCTATCGTCCGGGGAGACAGACGGCGGATCCTCCGGGGTTTCAGGCAGGACATGAAAAAGACTCTCTGCCGCCTGATTTGCGTAAACCACAGAGCCGGTGGAATCCGTGGCGACAAGACCTTCCTCCAGCGCATTCAGCACGGTATCCTGACGCAGGTACAGGTCGAGCAGCTCCGTCGGGTGATGTCCCATCAGAGAATCCCGGAGAAGGGAGACGAGTCCGTGGGACAGAAGGATGCTGACGAGCAGCATGATCATCGCTGCCAATAAATAGGTAGGAAAGACTTCGTGGACCTGCTCGGAGATGTAGGTGTTGAAGACCGACGCTATAACGAAACCGATGATCGCTCCGTCGCTATTCCGGATCGAATGGAAAGCCCGCCGCTGGGAACCGTTTGTACCGTAGCCGATGGTGATATAAGGCTGGCTTCCCTTTAAGATTGCCTCCTCCTCGCCGCCGACGAAGGTTTCCCCCGTCTCCTTCCGGTTTGTGTGGTAGAACCGCAGCCCGGTCGTATTATAAATGGCCATGACATTGAGATCGGGAAAATTTTCAGACAGGGAATCCAGCTCTTCATTGGCGGATCCGTCCGGATAACCGTTTTCCAGCATGGAGACAACGCTGTCCATGGAGGCGACATAGGCGGCGAGGGCGCTGATATTTTTATCGATCTCCTGACGCTGCCGTGTAATCGTCGAAGAAAGGGTTATACTTAAGGAGAGGAGCAGCAGGCAGACGGACACTGCCATAAAGCTGAAAAACAACTGGCTCTCCAGGGATAGTTTTCGAAATTTCTGCATCATGAAACGTGTCCTCCATAGTGGAATACAGGGTATTGATATTTATGCCTTAGTATAAAAAAAAAAAGAAGGAGTTTCAAGAGAAAAGATGACGAAAAGAAGAGGGATTCCCGGCTTTTGCCGAAAAAAGGAGAAAATCTTCGATTCATATTGGGAAAAGTTTGTAAAAAGGACTTGCTATTTCTGGCAGAATTAGGTACAATAAAACCAAGGTTGATTAATATTTAACAATCATAACTGTTTGGCGTTTCAGAGTATCCTTTATGTTCCGTGAAACATGCGGACATGCTGAATGGTTATGAAACGACCACACATCATTTTCTAGGAGGAAAAGAAAAATGGCAGTTAAAGTTGCGATTAATGGTTTTGGCCGTATTGGCCGTCTTGCATTCAGACAGATGTTTGGCGCAGAGGGATTCGAGATCGTTGCGATCAACGACTTAACTTCTCCGGAGATGCTCGCACACCTTTTAAAATATGATTCCACACAGGGCAGATACGCTCTTGCGGATACAGTATCCTACGGTGAGGATTCTATCACTGTTGATGGCAAAGAGATCAAGATCTACGCGAAAGCAAACGCAGCAGAGCTTCCGTGGGGCGAGATCGGTGTAGACGTTGTTCTTGAGTGCACAGGCTTCTACACATCCAAAGCAAAAGCACAGGCTCATATCGATGCAGGCGCTAAGCACGTTATCATTTCCGCTCCGGCAGGAAACGATCTTCCGACGATCGTTTACAACGTAAACCACGAGACATTAAGCAAAGATGACCACATCATCTCCGCTGCTTCCTGTACAACAAACTGCCTCGCTCCGATGGCAAAGGCATTAAACGATTCTTACCCGATCCAGTCCGGTATCATGTGCACAATCCACGCTTACACAGGCGACCAGATGACACTTGACGGACCGCAGAGAAAGGGCGATAAGAGAAGAAGCCGTGCAGCAGCGATCAACATCGTTCCGAACAGCACAGGCGCTGCAAAGGCAATCGGTCTTGTAATTCCGGAATTAAACGGTAAGCTCATTGGTTCTGCTCAGCGTGTTCCTACACCGACAGGTTCCACAACAATTTTAACAGCTGTTGTTAAGGGCCAGCCGACAAAGGAATCCATCAACGCAGCAATGAAGGCAGCTTCCAACGAGTCCTTCGGCTACAACACAGATGAGATCGTTTCCAGCGATATCGTTGGTATGAGATACGGTTCTCTCTTCGATGCAACACAGACGATGGTTCTCCCGATCGACGAGAACACATCTGAGGTTCAGGTTGTATCCTGGTACGACAACGAGAACTCCTACACAAGCCAGATGGTTCGTACAATTAAGCACTTCGGAAAACTGTTAAATGCTTAATCGGTCCACAGAAATTGTGACAAATTAGACTCACTGAGGGGTCCGGTCTGTTGAGGACCGGATCCCTTTTTTATGTAACAGGAAATTCCGAGGAATTCCCTGTTACATAAAAAGACGCGGAAAGCGCGCGAAAGCCCGCCTCCCGCGAAAGACTCCGGCGGCTGCCGTGGGTCGGAAGACAGGAAGATGTCTGTCAGAAAATATCAAGGAGGAATTCCGACATGTCTTTAAATAAGAAAACAGTTGATGATATCAACGTAAAAGGTAAAAGAGTTTTAGTCCGCTGCGATTTCAATGTACCGCTTAAGAACGGCGAGATCACAGATGAGACACGTATCAATGCGGCTCTCCCGACGATCCAGAAGCTGATCAACGATGGCGGCAAGGTAATTCTCTGCTCCCACCTCGGAAAAGTTAAAAACGGACCGAACGAGGGAGAATCCCTTGCACCGGTTGCAAAGAGCCTTTCCGCAAAGCTTGGCAAGGAAGTTCTATTCGTTTCTGATTACAATGTAACCGGCGAAGCTGCAACAAAGGCAGTGGATGCGATGAAAGAGGGGGACGTAGTCCTTCTTCAGAATACACGTTTCCGCGGTGCCGAGGAGACAAAGAACGGCGAGAAGTTCAGCAAAGAGCTTGCAGACCTCGCAGACGATTACGTATGCGACGCGTTCGGTTCCTCCCACAGAGCACACGCTTCCGTAGCCGGTGTTACAAAATTCATCTCCGCAAAGGGTGGCTCCAATGTTGTCGGATACCTGATGGAGAAAGAGATCGCGTTCCTTGGAAACGCGGTTGAGAATCCGGTTCGTCCGTTCGTAGCGATCCTCGGCGGCGCAAAGGTTGCTGATAAGTTAAATGTTATCTCCAACCTGCTTGAGAAGTGTGATACCCTCATCATCGGCGGCGGCATGGCCTACACCTTCTTAAAGGCACAGGGCAAGGAGATCGGTAAGTCCTTAGTTGACGATACAAAGATCGACTACTGCAAGGAGATGATGGAGAAGGCAGAAAAGCTTGGAAAGAAGCTTCTTCTTCCGGTTGATACAACCGTTGTTGCTGAGTTCCCGAACCCGATCGACGCACCGGTTGAGGTTGAGTACGTTTCCGTAGACGCGATCCCGGCAGACAAAGAGGGCGTTGATATTGGACCGGAGACCTGCAAGCTCTACACAGAAGCTGTAAAGAGCGCGAAGACGGTTGTATGGAACGGACCGATGGGTGTATTCGAGAACCCGACTCTCGCTGCAGGTACTATTGCGGTTGCGAAAGCACTTGCTGAGACAGACGCTACAACGATCATCGGCGGCGGCGATTCCGCGGCAGCAGTCAACCAGCTCGGCTTCGGTGACAAGATGAGCCATATCTCCACAGGCGGCGGCGCATCCTTAGAGTTCCTGGAAGGAAAAGAGCTTCCGGGTGTTGCTGCAGCTGACGACAAATAATGAA
>ULSV01015673.1_pt1 | contig 10291 bp, 6 predicted proteins | sample 1956991 | NCBI WGS metagenome assembly ULSV01 (sample SAMEA4835717, study PRJEB28245) | human gut metagenome | biome: gut microbiome; material: fecal sample | place: Denmark | collected 2008 | reverse complement strand
CCTGCCGCCAGTACGGCGCAATGATGCACCAGAAGGAGCAGAACAAGCAGCATCCTGTCTACCGCCTGTTCAGTACCCGCACCAACACCATCCGCAAGCATCACCAGAGAGGAAAAATCTCGGATGAGCTGCGCCGGGAGGCGCTGTATCTCGCGGAGACCTATCGGGACCGGGCGCTTATGGACAACGACTACGCTGCCGGAGACTATGTCCACGACATGGAGCAGGAGACGCTTTATGCTCAGGCGAGAGCGCGGCTTGCCCGGGAGGACAAGCCATGAGCATATACCTCTGTGACGCTCCGTGCCCCAGCAATGAGGAACTTGCCCAGCGCATACAGGAAGGCGATTCAGAGGCCGCTTCACTTCTGCTTTCCCAGAATGAGGGATACCTGACTATGCTGGCCGCAAGCTACTGCGAACAATTTTCTCAGGATTTTCTGGTGGACGATCTTAAGCAAGAGGGTGCGCTGGCACTGCTGGACGCGGCACAGCGGTTTGAGCCATCCATGGGAACCAGGCTGCTGACCTACGCCACTCCTGCCATTGAAACAGCCATGCGGGACTGCTCCGCCCAAAGTTCTTTTTCTCTGTCCCTCCCGCTGGATCGCTACTACCAGCTACGCCAGGTGGCTTTCCTCTGTGCTACACACGAGCAGGACGCTGAAGCAGATCTTCTGACCACCATTCAAGAGAAACTAGCGGTCTCCGCCAAAGTAGCCAAGCGTCTGCTGGGGGAATACCGCACCGTGTTCCAGATCGAGTCCCTGGGTGAGCGTGTCTTTGATATTAGTTTTGGCGGTGATCCCGCCAAGGCCTATGACCGTTTCATGCGCCGGGCGCTGCTCCTCCAGCGCATGGAGGAGGTGCTCAAGCCCAGAGAGCTGAATTTGGTGCGCTGTTATCTGGGGATCGGCCAGCCCAACGAACAGGGCATGACCTTTCAGGAGCTGGCCATCCGGCTCAACTACAACGGCCCCAGCGGTGCGGAAAAAGCGTATAAGAGCGCAATCCGGAAACTGAGAAAGCAGTTGAATGGCGGTGCTTACGGTCAGTGGCTCTCCGTCCAGAAAGCCATTCGCAAGGCCAGAGCAGAGATCGAGGCTGATCCTGGCTATTATGTACCGCCGCAGACCACATGGTTGGATGAAAAGGATCTGACGGAGCGGGTTCTATGTGAAGTCATTTCGCTGATCCATGTCCATGAGATTTTCAGCGACGAGTTGGAGCAGGCAACAGAATAAGCAGTGCGGCACCAGACAAATCCTGATGCCGCACTGCTTTTTCCCATGTTACTCAATTCACATTTGATTTTCCCCAATCAACCAACTAATGAGATTCGTGCCTTTGACCAAGTATGCCAACCCCGGCACAGCGAAGTGATCGGCACCGTCCAGGACCGTCACGGCGACATTTCCATTGACCGTCTCCAGCTGCTGGGCAAACTCCAAACTATTCTCCGGTTCGACAATGGTGTCCGCTGAGCCTACAAAGGTCCATACCTCTGTCTGTGACAGCGCCGCAAGGCTTTCCTCTGTGGAAAATACCGACCCACTAAGGGGGGCGACACGAGAGAACATACCCGGAAATGCGGCAGCCAGTTCCCAAGCGCCGGAACCGCCCAGGCTGTGCCCGGTCAGACTGATTCGGGCGGGGTCAATCTGAAACTGCATCTCCAGCGCGGTCACCAGATCCCGGACGGCATCCGTCCGCTCCTTCCAGGTCCTCCCGGAGAGCTGGGGCATGACGATATAGGCAGGGACCTCTCCCAGCAGGCCGTCCCGAAGGTAATTCGGGAAACCGCCGCACATCACCTGCTCCAAATCGTCCCCCCGTCCGGTTCCGCCATGGAGGTAGAGGAGCATGGGCATCCCCGGGACAGCGTTTTCCGGCGTATAGAGCCAGTAGGACAGGGTGTTACCGTCCGATGCCTGGAAGGTGTTCTTGGTCAGCGTTGCGGCAGGAGCGGCATCGTCCCCCACCAGCATGATCTCCTGGCCCATATCCACCAGCAGACGGCCCTCCGCCTGGAACTCCATCGCCTTTTCCAAATCAAAAGCGGGGTCTGCGGGGGATGTCTTTGTGTGGTATGGGATGCTGTGTGCCGCCCCCACCAGCGCCGCACATTGGGAAGCCTCCACTGTGTCCATATTGAAGGCCCCATCGCAGCAGAAGAAAGCGTAGTCGATGCCCCATGACGCCATCTCGGGCATCTGCTCTGTGGTGGAGGTATCTCCGCTGACATAGACGGAGACACCGTCACTGAGGGTAATGACATAACCCACGCACTCCGTCACATCATGGTTATCGTTGTAACCGGCCTCCACCGCCTGTACAGTGGCATAGCCCAAGTCGAAGGTCTGATGTACCCCGCCCGCCAGCGCCTCGTCCTGGGTAATGATCTGGCAGCCCTCGTTGCGGAGGGCGACTTTCGCAATCTTATTGTGGTCGGGGTCGTCGTGGGTCACCAGGATCAGATCGGCGGGCAGGTCATACCCTGTCCCGGCATAGGGGTCGATGTAGATCACCTTGCCCTCGGGGGAGACGATACGGATGCTGCCCTGCCCCTGGTAGAGAAGCCGTGCCTGTTCCGTATCTTCAATGCCCAGGCTGTTACAGACCATGATGGCCATGTCGCCCCTAGTGAGGGATATATCTCCCTGTTGTTCCGACACCTGCTCCAAGAGGCCAAGACTGGTTCCGATCTCCAGATAGCCTTGGGGAAAACCGCCCAGGTTTTCGGCCTCTGTGCCGTAGCCCCGGGCACGGACCAGCATGGTCACACATTGCTCCAAGGTCACGGGGATGTCCGGTTCAAAGAGGGTGTCGCTGACGCCGTAGATGAGGCCCAGGGCGGAAGCGGAGGAGATAAAGGAGTAGGCCCAATGGCTCTCCGGCACATCTGCAAAGGTTTTCCCTTTACCTGTTTCCTCCTGACCGTAGGCCCGGACCAGGATGGTGGCCATCTGCGCCCGGGTCAGCGCCGCCTCCGGGTCGAAGGTGTGGGTGGTAGTCCCTGCTACAACACCCGCCTCATACAATTTATTCACTGATGCCTCGCAGGGCAGGCCGGAGATGTCGTCAAAGGTTGTTCCTGTATCCTCCGCACCTGCACAGGGCAGCAGCATGACTGCCGCCAACGCCAACACTGTCATAAAGCTGAAAATCTGTTTGGTCAAAGCAAAGACCTCCTTTTCTGTGGATGATTTGCATTGTAGCATGACACCCTGCGGCGCTTCGAGGGTCAAACTGCGGCAATCCTGTGGCAGCTCTTTACTCATCCATCGGTTGATGCTATGATGCGGATGAACCACGGATCAGGCAGGGGAAAAACAGATTGACGTAACCCCGGGTCCAGAAGCAAATCCACATCATAGCAGGAGGAAGCCGACGATGAAAAAAAGAATGATGCTGATTACGGCGGCGTGTATGTCGTTGTGCATGGTTTCAACATGTGCATTGGGAGCCGCAGTCAGCCGCGATGAATTGAACACAGAGAAATCGGGCATACCTGTCCGCACAATGTCATTGGCACTTGTGAAGGATACCAGCGATGGAATGAATATGTACGAGAACAGCGACTTCATCGAAAAGGAGCAGCCAGAGCTGAGTGCGGAGACGAAAGAGCTGATCTCCCTCTACCAGCAGAACCCTTCGGAGGAAAATTATTTCAATCTCCGGGAGAAGGTGATCGAGGACTACAACGCAGTTGTTGAACGAAAAGAAGAAAAACTCCACGAACTGAAAGCAGAAACTGCGGGAAAACCGGGTGGCGATGAGATCGTTGCAGAAATGCAGGATCTGGTGCAGGATATTTATATTACCTACTGGGACCGTATCAACAGCAGTATGCTTCGGTTCAGCGATCCCCGGCTCTTAAAGTGGCGGGTCGCCAGCGCAGCCAGATATGAATATATCCCTGTCATGGGCGCGGGAGAGACCATCTATGTCAAACGCACCCCGGTCACCAACGGGGAATATGCTCAGTATATAGAGGACACCGGTGCTGCGGCCCCCTCCAACTGGAAAAACGGGACCTATCCTGCGGGGGAGCGAGACTTCCCAGTGAACTTTGTCTCCTACGAGGATGCCCTGGGCTATTGCGTGTGGCTCACCGAGCGGGACGGGACCAATACCTACCGCCTGCCCAGCGAGAGCGAGTGGGAGCTGGCAGCAGGACATATGCCCAAGGACGCCGACTTCAACTGCGGCGTCAACGACGGCAGAACGCCGGTGGATGAATATTCCGATGTGACCCGGGGTGCCCACGGAGCTGTGGATTTTTGGGGCAATGTATGGGAATGGACCTCCACTGTCCGTTCTGAGGAGAGCGGAGTTACCACGCTGGGCGTCAAGGGTGGCTCTTGGGCCTCTGTTCGGACGGACTGCCGTACCGAATACCGGGACGAGGGACGGGACGCTTCTCGAGGATATGAAGATGTGGGGTTCCGTGTGATCCAGGTGCTGGGCGGCAGAGAGCCGGAGCAAGAAGTGGATATGATCACATTGTCTGCCCCCATCGTGACGGCGTCCGCCTTGTCCTCCAATTCCATCCGGCTCTCCTGGCAGAGCGTGGAGGGCGCCGTGGAGTATCAGATCTTTGAATACGATCAGGAGACCGGTCTGGTCCGTAGGTTGGACCGCGCCAGCAATACCTCCTACACCGTGACGGGCTTAGCAGCGGGCACCGCATACAGCTATATCGTCCAGCCTCTCTCCTATACTTCCACTGGGGACAATGTATCCGCTGAATACTCCGTTACCGCCGTTACCCTGACTGACGGCGCTGAATATCCCGTGCAGTTTACCGATGTGGCTCAGGACACCTGGTACGCCGACGCGGTGCGGTATGTGAAGGAAAAGGGACTCATGAGCGGAACAAGTGAAACTTCCTTTAGTCCCGATGCCGTTACCAGCCGGGGGATGATCGTGACCATTCTCTGGCGGATGGACGGCTCTCCCGCTCAAACCGGCGCATCCAGCTTCAGCGATGTGGCGGATGGGCAATACTACTCCGATGCGGCAATGTGGGCGGCGGCGAACCGCATCGTGGGCGGCTATGAGGACGGCCGGTTTGCCCCCAATGACCCTATCACCCGGGAACAGATGGCCGCCATGATGTACCGTTTTGTCCAAGCCAAGGGCTGGGATACCACGGCAAGCGCCGATCTCTCCGGTTACACCGATGCCCCGCAGATCAGTACCTATGCGCTCCCCGCCCTCCAATGGGCAAATGCGGAGGGGATCATCTCTGGGAACGGAACCCTCTTATCTCCAGACGCCCCTGCCACCCGGGCACAAGCCGCAGCGATCCTCACACGCTTTTGCGAAATCTTTTCCGTGTAATATTTACGGGGCCGGAGAAACCTCTGGTCCCGCTTTTTATGTCTGAGGAGATGAGGACGAACTGCGGCAAAACTGCGGCAGCCCTTTACCAAAGCACAGTCAGATGGTATGATACAAATAAATGATGCTGGAGGTGGTCCTATGCCGCAGGTCATCTATGTGGCCGATGATGAAAAGAATATTCGGGAGCTGATCGCCGCCTTTCTCACCCAGGAGGGCTTTCAGGTACGGACCTTCTCCCGTGGGGACGCTCTGCTCGCCGCCTGTGAGGATGCCCTGCCCGACTTGGTGGTGCTGGACATTATGATGCCTGGAACCGATGGATTGAGCGTTTGCTCCATGCTAAGAAAAGGCAGCCCCCGGCTGCCCATTATCATCGTCTCCGCCAAGGACAGTCCCTATGACCGTGTCACCGGCCTCACCCTGGGCAGCGACGACTACCTCATCAAACCCTTCCTCCCTTTAGAGTTGGTAGCCCGGGTGAAAGCATTGTTGCGTCGAACCGGGATCGAGCAGCACCTTCCCGAGCCGAGCCAACCACTGGAGTATGGTCCTCTGGTATTGTCTCCGGGGCTGCGTACTGCCGCCCTATGGGGGGAACCTCTTACTTTGACACCCACAGAGTTTGATTTTCTCGCTTATCTGCTCCAAAACCGTGACCGGGCGGTGAGCCGTGAGGAACTGCTCCAGGCCTTGTGGCAGGTGGATTGGCAGGCGGACACCCAGGCGGCGGACGACTTGGTGAAGCGGCTGCGGCGCAAACTGCGGGAGCGAGGCAGTCAAGTGCGGATCGAGACGGTTTGGGGCTATGGTTTCCGGTTGGAATTGGAGGGCGCAGAGACATGAAACGACAAACGCTTCTCTCCCGTCTGCTTCTGCCGGTACTGGTAGTATTGCTTTTGCTGCCGCCTTTGAGTTGTTTGATTTTTCAGCGGGCGGCGGCGCGGTATGCCTATGGCGAGGCGGCTGGTGATTTGAAGGACTTGCAGCAGAATATCCTGCCCCTGATGGAGAACAGCTTTGCGGGGCAGGCAGACACGCCGGAGGCGGCCTCAGAACAGGTGGGGGACTTTCTCCGTCAGGCGGGCCCTCTGGTCCACCGCATGGGCGGGCGGGCCAGCCTGATGATATTGGGGCCTGACTTTCGGATGGTCTATCCCCGAGACGAGGGGGAACGGGAGGACGCCGCTCCCCTGGCAGAAGCATGGGCCCAGGCTATCAAGGCCGGAGAACTGTCCCCAGGCACGGAGGCGGTGGAGTGGGCAGATGCCTCCGGGGAGACCTGGCTGGTGCGGATCTATGAAGTCCCCACCCAATCCGTGCGCCTGTGGTATCTGGTTACCTACTGCTCTGTCTCCACCATCAGCGCCTGGGTGGACCGAACCAGCCTGCTTGTGTTGGTGATCTCCGGCCTGTTCGTCCTGGTGGCCATCAGCGTCCTGTGGGTGACGGCCCGGAGCGTCAGCCGCCCCCTAAACCGGCTGTGCTGGGAGGCGGATAGGATCGGCACGGGGGATTTTTCTGAGATCTCGCCCACCTTTTCTCTCAGGGAATTGGAACAACTGCGGGTATCCATGAACGAAATGTCCCGCCAGCTCCAACGCAGCGACCAGGTACAGAAGGACTTCTTTCAGAATGTCTCCCATGAGCTGCGCAACCCCCTTATGTCCATCAGCGGCTACGCTCAGGGCATTGAGCAGGGGGTGTTCCCCGCGCCAAAAGAGGCCGCCCATACCATCCTGGAGGAGAGCGTCCGGCTGACCGAGCTGGTGAACAGCCTGCTCACCCTCTCCCGGATGGAGAGCGGACAAACTTCCCCGGTGCTGACTTCGGTATCTTTGAGAGATGCGATTGGAGACTGTTTAGACCGCTTTCATGGGCTGGCTCTGCAAAAGGGCGTTGTTCTCGCTGCTCCGGTCGTAGACGAAACTCTGGCTGTCCTGGGGGATGAGGAACTGCTGGGGAAGGTGCTGGACAACCTGGTAAGCAATGCCGTCCGCTATGCAAAAACCTCTGTCGCAGTAGTTGTGACAGAGGAGAATCGGCATATTCAAATCTCCGTTCTGGACGACGGGGCGGGAATCGGAGAGAGCGACCTGCCTCACCTGTTCGAGCGGTGCTACAAGGGACCGGGAGGTAACTTCGGCCTGGGGCTGTCCATCGCCCAGACCGCCGCCAAGACAATGGGCGGAACTCTCGCCGCCGCCAACCGCCCGGAAGGGGGCGCAGCATTTGTGTTAACATTGCCCAGGCCAGACACCCATAAAGCGGAGGAAACCTGAATGTGAATTTGAAGTGACCGAGAGCACCGCCGCCTACTACTCTGTTGTGAATTAGGGGCCTGTATCTGGAAACTTCAGGAGGCCGGGGCAGCCTATGCTTGGGCGATTTCGGCTCCGGCTGCGTCAATCTGTGAACACGATACTGTGCCTACCCTTTTGGAACATTATGGGGTCGAATGCTCATCAACACCAGTGGCACGAAAATAATTATGTGTCCCCTCAAATAAACATCCTAATAAATTAAGAGCGATTTTGCGGCATATACTCCACAAAATCGCTCTTTCCCCATACACGGCGTTAAGCCCCATAGGTCCACATTGTGTACCTATGGGGCTTAACCCTTCCGTCGTGTCTTTCTTTTTTTGTTCCGGCCGCCGGAGGCGGCTTCCCCCGCGCCCCCTGTGTGGGAGCGACCCCATGCAGCCCGAAGGCCCTTTGGCAAAGGTAATTTCAATCCACGCTCCCCGTGTGGGGAGCGACCTGAGGTGGTCCTCGATGGCCTGAGCGACAGTACATTTCAATCCACGCTCCCCGTGTGGGGAGCGACGGACGGCCATCAGCGGCGGGCCTGCGGACACAGGAATTTCAATCCACGCTCCCCGTGTGGGGAGCGACCCATTGCAGCCGCCAAAGGGAACCAGCAATGTGATTTCAATCCACGCTCCCCGTGTGGGGAGCGACCTTACAACCGGCGCATTACCAAGCTGGGCGGTCTATTTCAATCCACGCTCCCCGTGTGGGGAGCGACCGCGCCGCGGTCAGGGCCTCGGCAGAGGTGTGGATATTTCAATCCACGCTCCCCGTGTGGGGAGCGACCGGGGCCATGACCTGCACAAGGTCCGTCATAGGGCATTTCAATCCACGCTCCCCGTGTGGGGAGCGACATTAGAGACGGGTTCCTCACTTGTGTGTGACATATTTCAATCCACGCTCCCCGTGTGGGGAGCGACCCGCCTGGTATGGGAACACTGGAAACAGTTCATGGGCATTTCAATCCACGCTCCCCGTGTGGGGAGCGACAGGACGGGACGCCCAAACTGCCCAAGCGGAGAGCATTTCAATCCACGCTCCCCGTGTGGGGAGCGACGGCGTCAGGATCAGCATCGCCCGGGGCGGCAGATATTTCAATCCACGCTCCCCGTGTGGGGAGCGACCGGATTCTGGAAGAATACAGCAAACGTCATTCCATATTTCAATCCACGCTCCCCGTGTGGGGAGCGACTGCGGAATGATGACAAAATATGATGAAATCGGCATTTCAATCCACGCTCCCCGTGTGGGGAGCGACTTTAACTCCGCTCGTGGTGTTTCTTTCGGTCGTTATTTCAATCCACGCTCCCCGTGTGGGGAGCGACCTTAATTGACCTTGGTTTTGTATCTCCTTCTCAGATTTCAATCCACGCTCCCCGTGTGGGGAGCGACCCCCGCATCACCTACGAGCGTGACAAACTGGGGCGATTTCAATCCACGCTCCCCGTGTGGGGAGCGACACGAGATGGGGATCAACTCCGCTGGGACACACTGATTTCAATCCACGCTCCCCGTGTGGGGAGCGACGCCCACTGAGGGTCCACAATAGGCGTTCCCGTAGCAATTTCAATCCACGCTCCCCGTGTGGGGAGCGACCGCTCTTGGTGATCACAGCCCGCGCCTGGAAGAGATTTCAATCCACGCTCCCCGTGTGGGGAGCGACGGCGGGGAGGTCCCTCTCTATTACTGGTGTAAGGAGATTTCAATCCACGCTCCCCGTGTGGGGAGCGACGAGAGGTGGATCCCCATGATTAACGCAACAGAGGGGTATTTCAATCCACGCTCCCCGTGTGGGGAGCGACAGCAAGTATGCACAAAAATATACTTGCGCATTTGTAACATGAGAGAAAGCTGCGTCCATTTCCGCAGATGGTATTGAATCACACCTGTGTGATCCTGGTAATTCCGCAAAAAAGGAGTCCTGTTCCGGTGCGAGCCTCCCAGACAATGTATGGCCGCTGTCCGTTCGCACCTTGATAGAATGAGTGGTTCTTCCGGTAGGCAGGAGGACTTGCGGCCGCGGCCGCCTGCGTCCGGCGGCATCCTCCATATTGACGTCGTATGTGATCAATACCAGTATGGCGTTCTCACTTCCACAAAAAGGGCGGATAGGCGTCCAAATCGCCCCGCAGATACCGGGCCAGGAGCAGCGCCTGCAAATAGGGCACAAGGCCCCAGGGGACTTTCTCGCCCAGAAACGGATGTGTCAGGCTGTCCTTCTTGCGCTCCTGCCACCGCCGGAGAAAGGTTTTCCTGCCGCTCTCACTGAGCAGCACGCCGCCGTTTTCCTGATAGACGAAATCGGATTTCTGAAAGATCCTGTTGTTGATACAGGTCAACACAAAGCGGTCTGCCATACAGGGGCGAAACTCCTCCATCAGATCCAAAGCCAAAGAGCTGCGGCCCGGCCGGTCCCGGTGGAGAAAGCCCACATAGGAATCCAGACCTGCGCTCTCCAAAGCCCAGGCGCAGTCATGGGACAGCAGGCTGTATGCAAAGGAGAGCAGGGCATTCACCGGGTCCAGGGGTGGACGGCGGCTGCGGGTCTGGAAGCGGAACAAAGACCGGTCCCCCAGGATCAACTGGTCGAACACACCGAAATAGGCGGTGGCCCCGGCCCCCTCAAGCCCCCGC
>ULSV01003949.1_pt1 | contig 10362 bp, 3 predicted proteins | sample 1956991 | NCBI WGS metagenome assembly ULSV01 (sample SAMEA4835717, study PRJEB28245) | human gut metagenome | biome: gut microbiome; material: fecal sample | place: Denmark | collected 2008 | reverse complement strand
AATCTGCAACCGCTGCCTTAGACTCCTCTCGCGGCGGATCCATCATCGAAATCAATCCCACAAAGATCAAGTCATCCTCATCTTCTAACTGCAGCACCTGATCTTTTTGAATCGGTTTATATGCAAACGCAAGTACTCGCAAACCACTTCTTGAAAATTCCTGATTCTGATTTTCAATCGCTTCTTTATCTTCCTGTGTAATCTGACAGACTTCTGTTCCCTTTTGAATCTTTGTAACACGATTTAAAAGTACATCCACCGCACCTTTTGTCACCATAACCGGTCCATTCTCCAGCACATGTGCTGTAGACATTAATTTTCTGTCGCTGTCAAACGGAATCTCACTTGTACGAGAGAATTTTCCCCTTACATACCCTGCTTCTGCTCCAAGCTTTGTTCCTAGATTAATCAGGGCTGTCTCTGTCGGATCCCCAATTTCCACACCATCTACATTTGTAGAGTCATTACATAAAATACTATATCTTAAAAGTTCTTTTTGTCCAAGCGCCTGACGGTCAATCTCTGCCGCCGGAATTCGTTTTCCATTTACATAGTAGTCTTCTACAGTCATACGGTTCTGAGTCAATGTTCCAGTCTTATCTGAACAGATGATAGACACGCTTCCAAGACCTTCCACTGCCTGTAATTTACGGATAATTGCATGCTCTTTTGCCATCTTCTGTGTTCCAAATGACAGCACGATCGTCACAATAGAGCTAAGCGCTTCCGGAATCGCTGCAACAGCCAGTGCTACTGCAAACATAAAGGAATCTCCGATGTTGACTCCCTGAAATACATTTACACCAAACAAAATACCACAGAAAATCAAAATTACAATTGATAATTTCTTTCCAAATTCATCTAAGTTCATCTGAAGAGGTGTTTTCTTTTCAGATGTCGTCTTCAAAAGTGTAGCAATCTTACCTACCTCTGTATCCATTCCAATAGCTGTTACAAGGAAAGAACCACGTCCATATGTCACAAAACTTCCTGAGAATACCATATTGGTTTGGTCACCTAATGGCACTTCGCCAGTAATCGTATCTTCTGACTTTTCTACCGCAAGACTTTCTCCTGTCAGTGCACTTTCGTCAATTTTCAAACTCGCATTTGTCAAAATACGTCCATCAGCCGGAACATAATCTCCTGCTTCCAGAAAAACTTCGTCACCGATTGTTACCTCTTTTGACGGAATCTGAATCACGTTGCCATCACGAAGTACCTTCGCAAGTGGCGCCGATAATTCTTTCAGACTATTCAACGACTGTTCTGCCTTTACTGTCTGAACCGTTCCAAGAATTGCGTTAATCGTAATTACGATCAAAATAACAATTGCACTCTCTGCATCTCCAAGTATCCCCGATACGACTGCTGCCACAATCAAAATAATGACAAGGAAATCCTTGAACTGCTCCAGAAATATCTGAATCGTACTTTTCTTTTTTCCTTCTACAAGTTCATTCAGACCATACTTTTCCTGGTTCTGCTGCACTTCACTTGAAGTCAATGCCTCTTCTTTTCCATTGACTTCCCGCCTCACTTCATTTTGTGAGAGCTGATAATAATTTTTCATTCCAAAATCCTCCATTCTTCCGTGCACTACCTAGTCTCTATTGTTTACATTTTCACCCTTTTTATAAAAAATTACAAAAGAGAATAAAAAGAGACCTTTATTGCACGTTAATTATGCAATAAAAGTCTCACTATTTCATTACGATACGGATGAAATTCATCGTATTGACGACATCGTAAACGTTTAGTAACGCTAGTTACTCCCTTTTATCTATAAAATACTATAGTCAACTTTTTTGGTTCTGTCAACTGTAATTTTTATTTTTTTGTAAAGCGTTTTCTTTGAGAGATTCCAACTGCCAAAACAACTGACACAACTACCAGAATTCCCCACGCACCTGCCGAAGTCGCATCTCCAGTCTTCACCGGTGTTTTTCCACTATCACCTTTCGATGGTTTTTGTGGATCTTTATCCGGTTTTGAATCTGGCTTTGGATCTGGTTTCGTATCCGGTTTTGGGTCTGGATTTGGATTCGGATCTCCTTTTTCTTCCAACCTATCCATCGCACTTACCAATCCGTTAAATGCTCCATTTAATGCCTCCAAAGATGCCTTCTCATCTGCGAGAACTGCCTCCGCATTGTCAATTGCTTTCTGAAAAGCTCTCGATGTTTCCTCTGTATAGAGGTTCTGATCAATGCCTTTGGCTTCTGCAAGTTTCGTTTCCAATGCTTTTCTTGCCTTTTCAAGCTCTGGATTTTCTGGATCTACAGGTTTGTTTTGTGTAAGTTCTTTATAAGCATCCTCTAACGCTTTCACTGCGTCATCTACTTGAATCTGCTGTACTTTTCTACTTTCATATACTGCTTTTGCATTCTCAAAAACTTCTTTATATGCCGCATAAGAATCCTCTGTGTACTTGCTATCATCGACATTTCCATATTTTTCAATCGCTTCTCCAAGAGCTGTCTTGTCTACCAATCCTGCACGCAGATCAATCTCACCCAATGTAAATTTCGCCTGTCTAATGTAGCAAAGATCTGTAGTAACTCCACCTGTCCAGTTTTCAGAATACTCTTTATCCCAGTGCCCATAAGAATCCATCACAAATGTTCCATCTGGCAATACAACTAAGCCCGTATATCCGGTATCTCCTGATTTTGCACTCTTTGCCCAGTCCTCATCTAACAGGATTCGGTACTGACCTTCATTTTGTTTCATTAAGTCATCATATGTTCCAACCCAGGCAATCCAGTCTCCTGCCATCCAGTCTCCATCTTCAATTACACCATTTTTGTTATAATCCAATGTAATCTCACGGAATGTAATAAGCAGTCTTCCACTGATTGGATCATAAACAGCTTTATGACGTTCTCCCTGAAGTGCACCTTGCAGTTCTTCTGGTTTGCTCCACGTCTCACCTTCATCATCTGAATAGAATATCAGAGATTTATGTTTATGGGACTGGCTTCTTGCCAACGCTACAATACGCTCTCCGTCTGGTGAACGGAACATTCCTATCTCACACATCTGAGCTGCCGACTCAATTGAACGGTACTCTGATAAATATGGTTCCGGATAACTCCACTGTGGTGCTCCGTCTTTGTCAAATGTCAAATAACTCTTATAGTTTACAAATGTATTGCTATCATGGTAAACTCCCATCCATTTGTCAATAAATTTTCCATCTTTATCTTTCAATTGTACAAGACTCGCCATGGCAACTGTTGAGAAGTTTTCCTCCTCTCCGCCTTCTCCATTACTTCGTTTTGACTGGTATGTAACCGGTTCTGACCATGTTTTTCCACCGTCATCAGATACAGACATATCCCATCCACCTTTTGTATTTTTATGCCAATTCGGACGTCCTGTAATCAAAACAAGTTTCTCAGAACCATCTGTCATGTCCAAACGATACATCGTTGGTGTTTCCAAAGAATTTTTCCATCCAGCTGGAATGTCTGTTTTCTTTGTCCATGTCTCACCGGCATCTATGCTGACCTGCATTACGAGCGATCCACATCCATGTCCCTGTGGATAAGCTGTAATCAAAGTCTTGTTATCTTTCAGTGCGACCATATCCGGCTGTCCCAGATATTGACTATTTTTATCTGTCGGTTTATCAATATCAGATAAATTTGCCTCTGGAAGCACATACTGTGGAATTGTATATCGAATCTCTAATTTCTTCTGTACATGAACAGTTACTTTCTCTGTGAAACCGCCTCCCTTGACAGTAATCACAGCTGTTCCTTTTTTATGTGCAGTCACAATTCCCTCGTCATTTACTGTTGCAACTTTTTCATTGTCTGATTGATACGTAATTTTCTTGTCTGTGCTGTCTGATACAAGGTCTGTAATGATTTCATGTGTCTCGCCCACATACATATTCACATCTGTCTCAGTGATATTTAAACCTTCCACTTTCATAGAAGCCTGTACTTCCGCCGCATTCAATGCACCATTATAAACTTTCAGTTCATCAATCATGCCTGTGAATCCTTCGCCCCCGATTACATCGATCGGGGCAATAAAATCATTCGATTTTGTCCAGTTGTTTGTCTGGATCAGTTGACCGTTTGCATACAGACTCAAACCATTTGTCTTATCATTTGTCCATGTCAGATGTACCCATTTTCCAGTTGGAACATCATACGGGAATGTCAGATAACCACCATTTCCAGATTTTACATGAACACCGGCTTTTACATTATCTGCCGCAATACTGTTATCAAATGACCGAACGCTATCTGTGCTTGTCAGAACAGAATTCCTTCCAGAGGTTGTTCCTGTATTGTATATCCAGTATCCAACTGTCCAAGTATCTTTCAATTCTTTATTTTCTGTAAATGTTACCTTCTGTTCATCTGCAATTTTGAGTGCCTTTCCAGATTTTCCATTCGCAAAAGTCGCTCCGCTGATTGTACCATCACGGTCGCCCCACTTGTCTTCTACCTTATTGTCTTCAAACGTATAATAATATTTCTGCGCTTTTGCATCAACTTCCACCGCTTTTACTGTAATCTCAATCTCAGCTTTTTTATCTGTATCCTGTACAGATGTCGCTGTAATTTTTGTAACACCTGTCTTCTTCGTAGTAACCAAGCCGTCTTTTGATACAGTCGCGATTGTTGGTTTTTCTGATTTCCATGTAACATCTTTATCCAAAAGCGTTTCCGGCTGTAAGTTTGCTTTCAACTGCAATGTTGTTCCCAATGTCACATCTGCCTTTACACCCTGTTCAATCGTAATCGATTTAACCTCTGTTGTTCCGTTTTCTTTGTAATCTACATACTTTTCAGTCAGTTCGGCAATCCCCTCTTTGACTACCTTCATATCATTTGCAAGAGCAGTTTTTCCGTCCTCTGTCAGATAATATCCTGATACTGCATAGCTGGCTTTGATTGTCTTCATCAAAGCATCTACTTCATCCCCCATTGCAGTCACTTCTTTTTTCATCTGCATTAGTTTATTGACATCTCTGACACCTTCTGCCATTTTTTCAAGTCTGAGACTTGATTTCGGCTGCGGATTCTTTGTATCTTTTTCATCTGGGAATATCAAGAAACAATCTCCGGCTTCAAATGCATTGTGAGTCGTATCTTTCAACGGATCTGCTACCCAGGAATCATACGCCCAACGAAGATATCCTTGTCCTCCTACAGAATAAGAGTACATCATTGTCCAATAGCTCTCGCCCGGTGCACTCAATGAAAAGTTTCCTGGCTGATGTCCGGTACATGTGTAGACCGTTGTGCGCATTCCTGCTACCTCACGCTCTGCAACTAACTTGTCAAATGTGCTCTTATGGGATTTTATCGCCATAGAACCAACATTCAAGTCATCGATGCGCATCGCAAGATCATGTTTAGAATCAATATGATCCATTGCACCTGCTGTCAAAAATGGTTTGCCATCTTCTCCTAAAATCTTGTCAAGTAAATCGAATGCACGCATATCCATGCCACGCTCATCGATTCCGATATATGTCTCATCTTTCCATCCTTTTTCTTCCATGTGCTTCATCAAATCTGTAAAGAATATCGTCCACATATTTGTCCATGTAGCTTCACCCACTTTCAATGGTGTCGTTACATTTTTGTTTTGTCCTTTGTCAAAATATGTCACCTGATTATTCCATGGAGCAATGCTATAGCAGATAATCTTATCCCCGATTCCAAGATCTTTGTTAAATTTGATCCACGCATCAAAATCCGTATAATCAAATGTAAAACTTCCATCTTTCTCTTTGATCCACTTGATCATAGATTGATATTTTATCGTTCCTTCTCCATATGTCTGTCCTGCCCACGCATCATCTACAATTGTTGTTGTGATTGCATGTCCGCCGACAGATTTATATTTTTCCATGTGTGGTTTCAAAATATCAAAATGTTCTTTAGAAAATGGCTTTACATCATAATATTCTGCCACTCGATATGGATTCTGCCATAATTCCATGTCGAATCCATCTTTAAACTCTGTTGCATCTGCAAGTGTTGCATCCGCTACTTTCAATGTGTATTCAAATTTTAATTCTTTCTCTACACCTTCTGCTTTTACACTCACTGTTCCCGTGTAAGTTCCGGCTTTCGCATCTTTCGGAACATTTATAGACAGCCAGATATTTTGCAAACTTTTGGATGGAATATCAATTGGTGTCGTCTGATAAAGTACCTCGTTCGCCTCTTTTCGGTTTCCTTCTGGAACTGGACGAGATGGATCACCATATCCCGGCATTCCGGTATATGCCTGCACAGATTTGATAAATATCGCTTCCACATTTTTCTTGTCAATTGTTTTTCCGTCCTCTGCTTTGAAATCACTGACTTCCACAGAGACATTTTTCACTCTCACATCTTTTGTATATAAAGAAATCTGAGAAACTGCTGTATCATTTTTCCATGCAGATAATGTCTCACTTGTTCTCTGTGACATACTCTTTACTGTCTCATATTTATCCGCAGTTGGATACTGCAGATTGCTGTCCACGATTGTTCCACCAAGCTCTCTGTCACCTTCTGTCACTTTCACTTTAACAGTTGCACTCTTACCATCTTTCTCGGAAGCTAATGTAATTGTTGCCTCTCCCACTTTTTCCGCAAGTAACTTTCCGTCTTCTGTAACTTCTACGATATCTTTATCACTGGAAGTGATTGTCACATCTTCTTTGCTTGCATAGGAAGGTTTTACATCAAACGCAAGCTCATGTTCTGCCCCCTCTGTCAATGTTAGCGTTGATTCTTCTGGAGTAATCTCTGTGATTGCATAACGATTGTGGTATACAACTACCTGCGCGGCATCAATTTGCAAAGCTCCTTTTCCTGCTGCATCTCGTTCTCCCGTTGCCTCTACTCTTAACTTGTGCTGTCCTTCTGTCAATTCATCAATTGTCGTAATCTTAGTCGAATTGATATTCTGTGGATTGTAAAGACTAAATTCCCCACAGTCTTTACCATCTACTATACACTTTACTTTTCCCATCATATAATTTTTTCCGGCATACACATCAATCTTGTGACCGTTAAAAGTCACCTCATAATATGTATCTCCCGGTTTTGCAGTATCGACTGGTTTTGACCACGTATGTGTATCATTCCCGGCCTCCCATTTGCCATCGGCAAATTTAAAGAAATTTGTTTCTCCACTTTGCTGCTTATGGCTGATTGTCGTTGTGTACTCTTCTGGTTCTTCCTCTTTTGCAGCAACGGCTGTCATCCCGATCGTCTGAAACAACATGCACAGACCTAACAGGAGACTTAAAAATCTTTTCCATCCTTTCATCTTTTCATTTCCTTTCCTCTTTTTTGATTATGCCATTTTCCAGTTGCATACATATTTTATATCATCCATGTGATTTATGCAATACTTCCATATTATTTCAATATTTTTCGTCAAATATCATAATCATTACCAATCAAAAGAACAGAGTTAACTTTTTTTAGCATATTCATTGTACATTATGTGCAATTTTTCATTTTCTTTCTATTCATTTAAAAAATATTATTGTATAATTCTTTAGGAAAGTATCAGATTCAGAGCGAGAAAAAGAGCAGTTCTGAGTAACACTGAACTGCTCTGAATGTGATTCTTTCCAATTGTACCAATTCGCGGACGGTCAGCCGGGAAACCTATGTGGATTGTATCTTTCCGGTGAGCCGAAAAAGTTCATATTCCATATAAAAAACGGAAGATGGGATGAGTTCTTGACGTCAAATGGATTTTCGGGCATGCTTCGCAGACCTTCCAAAGGGAGGCCTTAAAAAATCGGTATGAAAAGAGCTTTCGTTTATGGGAAAGGAGCATGGCTCCTCCCCAGCTGCTGCATGGAAGCACGGCAGCATTCCGGACAGACAGCCAGATCTATGTTCCATACTGCTTTGAGCAGTTCTGCCATGGAGAAACCTGCATAGCGCTGGCGGAATCTCTGGCACCCCTGGAGCCGGAAGATCAGTTTCAGATTTCTGGACTTCATCCGGTTATTGAGGAATCCATAATAGCGGATCTTCTGGAAACCGGCGGGGAGCACATGCAGCAGGAAACGCCGGATAAACTCTTCGTGGCTGAGAGTGATCTGCCGTTTCGGATCACCGGGTTTCCTGCCCCGTGCAGAGAAGACAACCTTTGTTTCCGTGACGGAAAGGATCCTGCTGTTGGAGATTGCGACCTGGTGGGTATAGCGCCCCAGATATTCGATGGCGTTACCAAAGCCGTTGAAGGTCTCCTTGATGTAAGGGCACCAGTCTTTTCCATAAAGGCTGTTTTTGAACTCCTGCCAGATGCTGTTCTCCTGCAATTCCCTGCAGGAGGAAGAAAAAACAAGTTTCTCCTGCTGATGCAGAGCCTCCAGGAGGGCGAGATATTTTCCCTGAAACTTATCCCGGAGGACTCTGACCGGGATGAAAAACTTTGCGGAAGACTTCCGGATCCTGCGGTCAGGAGTAAGGCCTCCCCCGGAGACGATACAGTGCATATGGACATGATAGTCCAGTTCCTGGTTCCAGGTGTGGAGCACCTGGATGATCCCGGGCTGTGCCCCAAGGTATTTTTTGTCGGCAGACAGTTCCAGAAGAGTTTCGGCACAGCATTTATGGAGCAGCCCGTAAAGAAGCTTTTGATTACAGTAGATCAGAGGGTTGAGTTCGTGTGGAAGTGTAAACACCACATGGAAGTAAGGGGAGTCAATGACTTCCGCCCTGCGTTTATCAACCCAGATCTCTTTCAGGACAGCCTGACAGTTGGGACAGTTCCGGTTGCGGCAGGAAGTATTGTGGAACTCCATGTATCCGCATTCCCTGCACTCGCTGACATTGATGCCAAGCCTGCCGGACTTGCAGGCGAGGATCGCGCGGGAAGCTTTTCTCTGTTCATCAGACTGGAAATGTCCGGACTGACAGTAATCCTCATAGGAATCCTGCCATATCTTCTGGATCTTGAGGTTACTCAATGGAACCACCTCCGATCCGGTCAAAAGGAGAGGATACATTTCTGGCCTGGTAAGAAGCCAGATGGATATAGATGAGAGTGGAATCCAGAGACTTATGCCCCATAAGATTTTTGATGGTCAGAAGGTCCGCCCCATTTTCATAGAGATGGGTACCAAAAGCATGCCGGAAGGAATGGCAGGTGATCCGATGCTCCCATCCAAGGGAAGCTTCATGGGCCCGCATATGGCGGCAGATATAAAAGGTGTCGATTGGGCGGGAAGGATCTGTCTGTTTCGGGAAAAGCCATCCGGTTGGACGGCCGTATGCAAACCAGTACCTGGTAAGGATGTCCATTGCCTTCTCTGAAAGGATTGCATAACGGTCGGAACGGTTCTTGGAGTGTGCGACATGGATCCGCATATTTTTCCGTTCGATATCACGGTAACGGAGGTTACAGACTTCCCCGACCCTGAGGCCGGCAGAGTACATGAGGGAGATCATGGCTTTGGGCTTGAGGTCCGAAAGGGTGGAGATAAAAATATCAGCTTCTTTTTGAGTCGGGACAAAGGGCAGATAAGAATCGAACTTCCTCATAGGGAGCTGAGTGGGATCCCAGGGTTTGTGCAGCACATACATGGTAAAGAAGCGGAGCTGCGAGATACAAGCATTGATTGTACGGTCTGAAAGAGAACGTTCCTTCTGTAACCAGCGGATATAATCACGAAGTTCCTCCCAGGAAACTTCTTCTAGCATCTTATGTAAGACGTCAGAAAGGTAATCCAGATAAGAACGGATATACGTAGAGTAAGAAGTCAGGGTATGGTCAGCAAGACCGCGAAGGGAGATCATCTCCCGGTAAGTATTAAAATATTTGTCCACAATAAAATCTCCTTTGAAATGTAATAAAATCAGCAGTTACATTTCAAAAGGGCGGTGGACGGTAAAAATTTTCAGATATGTAGTTGTTGAGTTTAAAAATCCATGATAACATAAGCATAGCAGTTTTTTTGTATTGTTTATTGTTAAGGTAGGGGTATCTCAACAATACAACATCTATTAAAAAACTGCTACTTTTATTTTAAAGAAAGCTGAATTTTTTGAGAAAAAGTGGTGGTTTTATGTACTGAGGGCTAGCCGTCGCGCTAGCGACTTGGTACAATACAATCAACAAACATTCTGATACCATTTCTTCTATTTATTAGGAAACACGATAAGAACAGATATACTTGGTAAACAATCCAAGGAGGTGAACATCGTTTTGAAACAGTTGAAAATTATGATGATAATCTTATTTATAATAAATCTCGGAGTATTCCTAATTACGTTATTCATATCAAAAGATTTAGCATACATTATCTATAGCGCGACATTATTATGTAATCTTGCCGTTTTTACTCTATCATTCTCCTTAATACATAAGGAG
>ULSV01028183.1_pt1 | contig 10376 bp, 7 predicted proteins | sample 1956991 | NCBI WGS metagenome assembly ULSV01 (sample SAMEA4835717, study PRJEB28245) | human gut metagenome | biome: gut microbiome; material: fecal sample | place: Denmark | collected 2008 | reverse complement strand
TACAATATGATGTATTATCGTGATCTTCAAGGGCAAATACAGGAGCAGCCAAAAGCTGCTCCTGCCAGATTCCATATGGGTTTCTACCATAATATTATGAATTGCTTCCATCCAGCGTAAACCAGAACTCCACGCCATTCTCCCAGTTCTTCACGCCATACTGCTGGTTGTGGGCATCCATGATCGCTTTTACAATGGAAAGACCAATTCCGGTTCCGCCGTAGGCACGGGTTCTCGCCTTATCTACCTTATAGAACTTCGTCCAGAGATTCGGAATCGCATCCTCAGGGATCGGGGTTCCGGTATTAAAGACCGACACACGGACGATGCCGTTTCCCGGAAGCATTTTGATAATGATCTTTTTCTCTCCATCGATATGGTGGATCGCGTTGCTCAGATAGTTTGTGACTACCTGCTCAATCTTAAACTCATCGGCCCAGACATAGACCGGTGTCTGATCATCAAACTCCACCTGAATTTCATTCTGATCGATCAGGATCTTCGACGCATTTACAACGCCGCGAACCAGTTCCGTCAGATTGAAACGATCCATCACCGGCTTATCATTTCCGCTTTCCAGAGAAGACAATGTCAGAAGCTGCTTAACCATCTTGTTCATCTTGTTGGCCTCATCAACAATAACATCACAATAATAGTCGCGGCTCTCCTTCTCCTCGCCCATGCCTTCCTGGAGTCCCTCCGCGTATCCCTGGATCAAGGCGATCGGAGTCTTCAACTCATGAGAGACATTGGCAATGAACTCTTTTCGCATCTCGTCGATCTTTGTCTTCTCCTCGATATCCTTTGTGAGCTGGTTGTTCGCCGACTTGAGTTCTGAAATCGTCTCCTCCAGACGCGAGGACAACGTGTTCATGCTGTTTCCTAAAACCTGTATCTCCTCCATATCATGTTTTCCGGACTCATACTTCGCATTAAAATCGAGATCCGACATGCGCTCTGAGAGGTTCGACAGCTTATAGATCGGCATTGTGATCTGTTTTGCCACCAAATATATGACCAGAGCACCGATCAATACAGCGATCATTCCCACATAGAGCAGAAACTGATTCGCGAGGCGGACACTCTCGCCGATACTTGACAGCGGCGCGCTCATGATAAAGGCAGTGCTGTTGTCGGAGAAGAATCCCCAGCTCTCCAAGTACATGCTCTCCCGCTGGGGATCGTATGTCTTCTGGATCTTATACTGGTCGTTTTCCTCCAGAATCGTGTACTTGGCCTTTGCCCAGCCGAAAATATAGCGGTCAATGCGGTCCTTTAAAAACTTCGTATCACGGGATGTTGAATAGACCGTCGCATCCTCCGTGCTGTTGTCAATGATCAGAACAGAAACATTGGCGCTGTCGCTGAAATTCCGGATCAGGCGCTGCAAATTTCCTTCCGTGATATTTCCGTCAGCATCCTTTTCTCTTCTCATGGCGTCTTCGATGGAAATCCCGTTTTCCTTGTTCTCCTCGATCCGGGAGTCGATGGCCTCGTAGGCACCATTTAACGCCTGTACCTTCTTTGTTACATAGAAATCTTCCAGATACCACTTATTGACGCCCCAGATCACTGCCAGGATCACAGCAATCAGGCCAATAAACGTGACCGTCAGTCTGGATCGTATCGATTTCATCATCCATCCACCTCGAGTTTATATCCCATGCCCCAAATAGTCTTGATATTATCGCCTTTCGGACCAAGTTTACTTCTCAGCTTCTTTACGTGGGTGTCGATGGTTCTCGCATCTCCGAAATAGTCGTAATTCCAGACATTATTCAGAATCTTTTCTCTCGAGAGGGCGATTCCTTTATTTTCCATGAAATAGGTAAGGAGTTCAAATTCCTTGTTGCTGAGATCCACCGGCTTTCCATCCACAGTCACCTCGTGGGCATCCTTATCCACGCGGATTCCATCCGCCTCCAGAATCTCACCCGTTGATGTACCGCTGCCACGGCGCAGGATCGCCTCGATTCTCGCCACAAGGATCTTCGGGCTGAACGGTTTTGTGATATACTCGTCAACGCCGAGTTCGAATCCAAGAAGCTCATCCCGTTCCTCGCTTCTCGCCGTCAGCATAATAATCGGAACCTGAGAGTAGCGTCGGATCGTCTTGCATGTCTCCCAGCCGTCCATTTTCGGCATCATGACATCCAGAATCACGAGACTGATATCCTTTTCCTTAAAGAAGATATCAATAGCCTGCTCGCCATCTCCTGCCTCCAGAACGCGGTATCCTTTAATCGTTAAAAAGTCTTTAACGAGCTTTCTCATTCTCTCCTCGTCATCGACCATAAGTATTTTTACTGCATCCATTTGGGGTCACCTCCATATATTTACCTGCTGCCATTGCAGCAAGAAACTATGAGAAGCACACTTTGCGAGCTTCTCAAGTTATCGCAGCAGTCGCCAAGGTCTCATGTAAGCATGGACTTTGGCTCGTTGCTCGCGTAAATAAAAAATCCCACTTATCATCAGCTATATTTTAGCAGATAATAAGTAGGATTTCTATAAGTTCACGAACATTTCACAAAGCCATACCTGATAACATTATTTCCAGTTCATCGATCAATGTTGCATGAATGATCGCATAACAGGCCCACTTCCAATATAAAAAAACAGAAGCGCCACGCAGTTTTTTCTGCACAGCGCTTCCATCTTTCAGCGTATTTCTATGTTATTCTTCGTCCCTCTTCTCAACGATCGCGATATCAAGATCCTCAAGCTGCTTCGGATCTACCGGTGCCGGAGCTTCCATCATAAGACAGGACGCGTCTTTTACCTTCGGGAAGGCAATTACGTCACGGATGCTGTCTGCGCCTACCATAAGCATAACGACACGATCTAAGCCGTATGCGAGACCAGCATGCGGCGGTACTCCGTACTTGAACGCGTCAAGCAGGAAGCCGAACTGCTCTTTTGCTCTCTCTTTTGTGAAGCCAAGAACTTCGAACATCTTCTCCTGGATATCATCCTGGTGGATACGGACGGATCCGCCGCCGAGCTCCGTACCGTTTAATACGATATCGTAGGCTTTCGCGCGGACTGCACCCGGATCAGTGTCGATAAGCGGGAGATCTTCCTCCATCGGCATCGTGAATGGGTGATGCATAGCGACGTAACGTTCCTCCTCCTCGGAGTACTCTAAGAGCGGGAACTCTGTTACCCAGAGGAACTTGAAATCGTATTTCTTTAAGAGGTCTAACTGTCTTGCGATCTCAAGACGGAGATTTCCTAATACATCGAATACGACTTTATCTTTGTCAGCCGCGAAGAACAGAAGGTCGCCCGGCTTACCGTCCATCGCTTTTACAAGAGCATCCAGTTCTTCCTGCTTCATGAACTTTCCGAAGGAGCACTTATAGGAACCGTCCTCATGGATCGCAAGATATGCAAGCCCCTTTGCACCGAATCCCTTTGCGTACTCAACGAGAGCATCGATCTTCTTTCTCGGCATACCGGCCTGTCCGTCTGCGTTGATACCACGGACAGATCCGCCGTTCTCAAGAGCGCTCTTGAATACAACGAACTCGCAGTCTTTTACAACATCAGATACATTCTTTAATTCCATGCCAAAACGCATATCCGGCTTATCGGAACCGAAACGGTCCATAGCCTCGCGCCATGTCATACGGAGGATCGGAGTCTGGACGTCAAAGTTGCAGATCTCCTTGAAAAGTTTCTTTAAGAGTCTCTCGTTGACCTCGAGAACATCCTCAACATCCACGAAGGATAACTCCATATCGATCTGTGTGAACTCCGGCTGACGGTCCGCACGGAGGTCCTCGTCACGGTAGCATCTTGCGAGCTGGAAGTAACGGTCCATACCGGAACACATCAGCAGCTGTTTTAATAACTGCGGAGACTGCGGAAGAGCATAGAACTCGCCCGGATGCACACGGCTCGGTACAAGGTAGTCTCTTGCGCCTTCCGGTGTACTCTTGATAAGAGTCGGAGTCTCGATCTCGAGGAAACCTTCGTCCGCTAAGAACTGGCGGACCATCGTAGCCACACGGCTTCTTGTCATGATGTTTCTCTGGAGATCCGGACGGCGGAGGTCAAGATAACGGTATTTTAATCGAAGGTCTTCCTTCGTCTTGCTGTTCTCCTCGATCGGGAACGGCGGTACCTCGGACTCGGAGAGGATTCTTAAGGATTTCGCTCTCATCTCGATGGTACCTGTCTTTAAATTCGGATTTGCCGCGCCGGAACGTTTTTCGATGGTTCCGACAACCGCTACTGTAAACTCACTTCTTAATTTTTCAGCTTTCGCGAAGCTCTCAGCGCCGCAGTCGCTCTCCTCAAAGATGATCTGGATGATTCCGGAACGGTCACGAAGGTCGGTGAAGATAATACCGCCTTTGTTTCTGCTCTTCTGGACCCATCCCATAAGTGTCATTTCCTGGCCTACGTTTGCCTCTGTGACTTCAGCACAGCGGCAGGAACGCTTTAAGCCTGCCATTGATTCTGCCATGATTTTCCTCCTGATACAGCTGGAATATTTAAAAACATACCCGCTGAATGTTATTGTAATTTCAAGTCAAACATCCGTGAGATTACTCACCACTTAAAAGAGGTGGGAGTCTTCTCGACTGAGATAAAGCTGTCCTTTTCCCGATCTTAGTGCTTTAAGTCTTCCTTATAAAATTCCTTAAACCCACTGTAGCCTTCTTTTCCGAGCTGTTCCTTCTGGAACTTCTTATTTTTGTTCATCTGGGCTACAAGGACAATCTTTCCCTCCTTGCGGGCAGTCATCGCCTCTTTCATAATGGAAGCAAGCTTCTCGGAGCTCATTCCCTTTTCGAAGAGCCACGCTTCCTTCTCATTTCCGCCCGGAACTGTAAATCCGTTGTCTAAAAGGATCGTAACGATTCTCTCAAAGCCGATGGAGAAACCACAGGCCGGTGTATCCATTCCTGTGAACTTTCCGATCATCTTGTCATATCTTCCGCCGCCCGCTACGGAGCCGCCGAATCCTTCCATGGATACTTCAAAGATGGTTCCGGTGTAGTAGCCCATTCCACGGACTAAGGTCGGGTCAAACGCAAGTTTGAAGCTTCCGTCAGAAACATCGCCGACTGTCTCCATGATCTGTGCAAGATTCTCAGCTGCACCGTCCTCCAACACACCCGCAAGGATCTCTCCCATACGGCGGACACCGGAGGCATCGTTTGTTGCCTGCCCCATAAGCTCTAAGTATTTATCGGCCGTCTCCTCGGAGTAGCCGTTTTCCATAAGCTCTGCCTTTACACCATCCGTACCGATCTTGTCCATTTTATCGACGGTGATGAATACCTTATCGATATCTTCCTCCGGGAATCCGCTGTATACAGCCATCGCGCGGAGAAGCTTTCTGTCGTTGACACGGACCTCAAAGCTGTTGTCCGGGCAGATCTTCTTTAACGCGGTCGTTGTCGCGAGGATCAGCTCGATCTCGGCCTGATTCGTTGCGTCACCGAGAATATCGATATCACACTGGACGAACTGTCTGAAACGTCCCTTCTGCGGACGGTCTGCACGCCATACGCTGCCTACCTGAAGTGCCTTAAACGGAGACGGAAGGTTTGCGGAGTTGTTGGAGTAATATCTGGATAACGGAAGTGTCAGATCATAGCGGAGTCCGCCGTCTGCCAGATCGTTCTCCGTCTCTGCTGTCTCGATATTTAATTTCTCGCCGCGCTTTAAGATCTTGAAGATCAGTTTCTCATTGTCGCCGCCCTGTTTGCTAAGGAGGTTCTCAATGTGCTCCACGCACGGAGTCTCGATCGCGGAAAATCCGAAGCCGCGGTAAGTCTCTTTGATCTGGTTCAGCACATAATCCCGGATCTGCATCTCTGCCGGGAGAATATCTTTCATGCCGGTGACCGGCTTTTTCTTTAATGCCATAAAGCTACCTCTGTTTCTCTCTTTATCGCGCAATTTCACGCCTACGTTCACCATAATACGCTGATTGCCTTAGGTTTTCAAGGGTTTTTTCTTTCCTTAATAAAAGTATTATATTTTTCAGGCTATGATAAGTCAACTCATTTTACGAGATTTCCCCCGGACTCAGTCAAAAGCTCTGTCGAATCATCTGTCCCATGCATAAAAAGAAAAAGGACCTCCGCCAGGAAACGGAAGTCCTTTTTCCTTATATTATACGTCTTCCTACAGTCCGGTCCAGCCGATGCTCTGTAAGATCGTTAAAGATGCGAATGAGAGGATCACCTGACATCCGAGGAGCGGCATGAGCCACTTTGCGTATTTTGTCCAGTCTGTCTTTGCGATCGCGAGAGAACCCATCAGAGTACCTGCTGTCGGGAAGAGGCAGTTGGAGAAGCCGTCACCGAACTGGAATGCCTGTACAGCAACCTGTCTTGTGATGCCTGCAAGGTCAGCAACCGGAACCATAAGCGGCATAACTGCTGCAGCCTGTCCGGAACCGGACGGAATGAAAAGGTTGATAAACAGGTTTGCGACGAACATGAAGTTCGCTCCGAGGATAGAACCCATTCCGGACATCGGGATGGACAGCCAGTAAACGATCGTATTTAAGATGTTTCCGCTTGCGAGGATCACAGAAATACCATTTGCGAAGCCGACAATGAACGCGGCGTTTACCATCTTGGAACAGCCACCGATAAATACCTTCGTTGTTCCGTTGATACCCATACCATTGAGAAGGCCAACAACAACCGCAAGTGTAAAGAATGTAGCTGCGATCTGATCATAGCTCCATTTATATTTTACAGAGCCAACCAGGATTGCCGAAACCGCTACGACAAGACCGATCAGGCTGATCAGGTGCTTCGTTGTTAAATGTGCTTCGATCGCCTTCGCGCCATCTTTTCCTGCGCCCATGCTGTCAGATGCACTCATGCCAGCTTCATAGTTTAAGCTCTTCTTCGGATCCGCCTTGATGGTTTTCATGTAACGGATCGTAAAGAAATAGCAGATCGCGAAGTTGATGATGTTTAATACGACGCGGACACCGAAACCTGAGAAGATCGGGAGCTCCGCGATCGGCTGTGCAGTACCGATAGTGGAAGCGTTCGCCCAGCCTACGTTGAATCCGGAGTAAGCGCCCATATATACAAGCAAGAAGCCTGTGAAGGAATCATATCCTAAGTTTGTTGCAAGGATGATTCCGATCGGGATCAGGGCAACGACCGGGTTTGCGAAAACGCCTGCTGCGCCGCCGATGGACATGAATGCCATTACTAAGAATACAAGTACGTTTACATTTAAGTTCTGCTTGGAAGCAAGTTTTCCGAACGCAGCATGGATCGCTCCTGTCTTTTCAAGGATCTCAACGGCACCGCCGACAAACATGATCATGACCATTAACTTTGCGGCTTTGTAGAATCCCTGTACAACTGCCATGATGGTTGCCCACGGACCGACCGGGGAAGCGTCTACAGTGTGATAGGTACCTGCGATAACCTTGTTTAAGTTGCCCACTTTCTCTGTATCGAATTCACCTGCCGGAACGATCCAGGTCAGGATGGCGCAGACGATCATGAGCATGAATAACAGTGCACATGTACTTGGGATCTGCAGCTTTTTCTTGTTGTTTTCCATAAGTATTCTCCTTTATCTTAAGAAATCTCTCGCGTATTGGATGATTACGGATGCGCCTGTGCGGATGCACTTCTCATCGAATACGTTTTTAGAGTTATGAAGACCGTGTCTGGAATTCGGATCCTCGTTATTTCCGGATCCTAAGCGGAACTGTGCGCCCGGTCCGAACTTCGGGAAGAGAACAGAAAAGTCCTCGGAACCCATTGACGGATTCTTCACGTAGGAAACATGATCAGCACCGATGGTCTTTGCAGCAGCCTCAGCAACTGCCTCGATGATGGAATCGTCATTTACGAGCGGCGGAACTCCGATTTCCCATTCAACCTCCGCGGTTCCTCTCATGGACTCGGCGCAGCCTTTTACGATGCGGTCGATGGCAGCCATCATTTTTTTGCGGCAGTCCGGATCAAGGCTTCTCAGTGTTCCATGCATCTCCACATAATCCGGGATGATATTGTTTACGGTTCCGCCGTGGATGCTGCCGATGGTAAGAACGCCCGGATATACCGGATAGTTTTCACGGGAGATCACGGTCTGAAGCTGTGTGATCACATAGCCGGCGATTACGACCGGATCGATGCAGTTTTCCGGATGAGCGCCATGTCCGCCCTTTCCTTTGATCTTGATATTGAAGAAATCGTTGGATGCGTTTGCCGGTCCCTTCTTTAATCCGATGCTTCCGGCATCGATCTCCGGTGATACGTGGAGACCGATAAATGCGTCCGGTTTCGCAACCTGCGTGAAATTGCAGTCGACAAGCTCACCGGCTCCCATATGCTCTTCCGCCGGCTGGAAGATCAGCATGACCGTTCCGGCAAGCTCCCCGCGGATCTCTGATAATACCTTCGCGCAGTAGAGAAGCACGGTTGTGTGGATATCATGTCCGCAGGAATGGCAGGCACCATCATTCTCGGAGGCGAACGGAAGTCCTGTGAGTTCCTTCATCGGAAGTGCGTCAATGTCCTCGCGGATCGCAACGGTTTTTCCCGGTTTTCCGCCGCGGATAACGGCAACAACGCCGGTCTTCATCCCGATCTCAGCGATCTCCACACCGTATTCCGTCAGTTTTTCGCGGATGAACTCCGTTGTCTTATATTCCTTGTTGCTGAGCTCCGGATGTCTATGAATATGTCTGCGAATGGCAATCATTTCATCTTCATACTTTGCTGTGAGACTCATTGTATCCATAATGGAGTACCCCTTTCCAATTTTTTTATAAAATTTTAATATTTCCATTACAATACATTGTTCTTTAAAGTTCAACCACTTTAATTCGGTAGCACTATAAGAAAAAGATATGTCTGTCATAAACATTTTATATTCTGAATCAGGAACACCCCGTATAAGATTCCCCGGATCTGGGAATCCTTCCGGAAAGCAGCGGCCCAAAACCGCAACAAAACGATTGCAATTTATGTCAAAAAATTTTATAATGGTTGGTATATTTCAGGAGTGTCTGCTTTTGTCGAAAATACCGGGAAAACAGTGGATTTCTGCGGCGGACATGACCGGATGGTACGCTAAAAGTGAAGGTGGGAGATTTTATGGAAGAAAACAAACTGAAAACGATCGAAGGCGAGCTGGAAGCGCCTGCTGATTTCACAAGTCCTGATGTTCTTTACCGGGATCTTGTTGCCAGCATCAGAAAGTACCATCCGTCCGATGATCTGAGCATGATCGAAAAGGCATATCAGCTTGCGGATAATGCCCATAAAGACCAGAAGCGAAAATCCGGAGAACCGTACATTATCCATCCGCTCTGTGTGGCGATCATCCTCGCGGATCTCGAGATGGATAAAGAGACGATCGCAGCCGGACTTCTCCACGACGTGGTGGAGGATACCGTATATACAGAGGAACAGCTCGCCGAGATCTTCGGAAAAGAGGTTGCCCTCTTGGTCGACGGTGTTACAAAGCTGACCCAGTTATCCTGGTCGGCGGATAAGGTGGAGATGCAGGCGGAGAACTTGAGAAAAATGTTCCTCGCGATGGCAAAAGATATCCGTGTCATTATCATCAAGCTTGCGGACCGTCTCCACAATATGCGGACGCTTCAGTACATGCGCCCTGAAAAACAGAAGGAGAAGGCGAGGGAGACCATCGAGATCTACTCTCCACTTGCTGACAGACTCGGTATTTCCAAGATTAAGATCGAACTGGATGACCTTGCGTTAAGGTATCTGGAACCAAATGTATACAAAGAACTGGAAGAAAAGATCGCCCTGACCAGTGAAGCGCGCCAAAAATTCATCGACGACATTATCGCCGAGATCAAGACCCATATGGAAAATGCTGAGATCAAATGCGAGGTCAACGGACGCGTCAAACATTTCTTCAGTATTTATAAGAAGATGCTGAACCAGCACAAGACGCTGGACCAGATCTACGATATCTTTGCGGTCCGCATCATCGTGGACTCCGTAAAGGATTGTTACGCGGCACTGGGTGTGATCCACGAGATGTACAAACCGATCCCCGGCCGTTTTAAAGATTATATCGCGATGCCGAAGCCGAATATGTATCAGTCCTTACATACGACACTGATCGGCACGAACGGACAGCCCTTTGAGATCCAGATCCGTACCTTCGAGATGCACCGCACAGCGGAATATGGTATCGCTGCCCACTGGAAATATAAAGAGAGCGGCAGCGGACAGGTTGCTGCCGGCGATGAGGCGAAGAAGTTAAGCTGGCTGCGCCAGATCCTTGAATGGCAGCAGGATATGTCCGACAACAAGGAATTCTTAAATGCTATCAAGAGCGACCTCGATATGTTCTCCGACAGCGTGTACTGTTTTACACCGACCGGAGACGTA
>ULSV01026994.1_pt1 | contig 10401 bp, 10 predicted proteins | sample 1956991 | NCBI WGS metagenome assembly ULSV01 (sample SAMEA4835717, study PRJEB28245) | human gut metagenome | biome: gut microbiome; material: fecal sample | place: Denmark | collected 2008 | reverse complement strand
TGGGAGGCGGTTCCTCCTCGGGCGGCGAGGCACCGGGCGGGGCACCGGGGGGAGAGATGCCTTCCGGTGACGGCGGTGGTATGCCGGATATGGGAAGCTTTTTCGGCGGACAGAGCGATATGGAAGACCGCATGAATCAGGAAAATATTACGCTGAGCGAGGATGATGTGGATGACGTCGAAACATTTGCGTCCGGCATCTCGGCAGCGACCATTTCCTACACCACAAAATCCAGTGTGGATGGCGGAGATCTCGATGAAGCCGATACCTATACCATCGCAGGAGTGAAAAGTAACTACGAGACGATCAGTAACCTCTCCCTCGCGGTCGGAAGCTTTATCACCGACGATGATGATGAGAACAAAGAAAAAGTCTGCGTGCTCGGCGCAAGCGTTGCCGAAGAGATTTTCGGCAGTGCCATTGAGGCATACGGAAGCGTGATCTATATCGACGACCGGCTTTATGTGGTAAACGGTGTGCTGGAAAGCATGGGAACGGTCGCGTCCGGTATCAGCCCGGATGATTCCATTTTTATCCCTTATGCGACCGGTGTGAAATATCTGGTCGGATCATCGGTCAGCCCGACGATCACGGTGCTGGCGGCAGATGTGAATAATGTGGAAGGCGTGATCGAGGAAGTGACAGAAGTGCTTGCCACCAGTTACCCGAACGCTGAGTTCACATTTGAGGATGCAGGAAGCAAGATGGAGGCGGCGGAGGCTTCCAACCAGATTCTGACGATGCTTCTCATTGCGATGGCGGCGATCGTCTTCGTGGTCGGTGGAATCGGCATTATGAACGTATTGTTTGTATCTGTAAAAGAGCGGACCAATGAGATCGGTATCTTAAAAGCGATCGGCTGTTCCAAGCGGGACATTCTGCTGGAGTTCCTCGCGGAGGCGGCTGCAATCAGTCTCATCGGTGGTGTGCTGGGGAATCTGGCATCGCTGGCTGTGGCGCCGATTGTACAGTACCTCGGCGTCCGTGTGGAACTGTCGGCGTTAGCATTTTTGATTGCGCTTGTGTTTGCGGTGGGAACAGGAACGATCTTCGGATTTTATCCGGCTTATAAGGCGTCCAATCTGGTTCCAGTGGAGGCACTTGGTGCGGAATAAATAATTGAAAAGAGGTTTGGCATGATAAAGAAGAAAGCGGTGGCGGGCGGCATTGTGGCGCTTGCAGCAGTGCTCGGCGGCGGAGGCATTTTCGCATGGACCCGCAGGATAGAAGATACGGAGACACTGGCGGATAATCAGAAATATGTATATGCCTATGTGACCAGCATCGAGGGAAATGAATTGACATATGTGGAAGTCGACGAATCGGTGGTGGAGGCATATCTTGCAAGCAGCACGGAAAACACCGAGAATGCAGAAAAAGGCGGAGATGGCTCGGGGGCGCCTGGAGGAAGCGATGGATCAGGGGCACCTGGAGGAAGTGATGCCGCAGGAGCGCCTGGAGATGGTTTGGGGGCGCCAGGAGATGGCTCAGGAGCGCCAGGGGATAGCACGGAGGCGTCTGGAGATGGCTCGGGGGCGCCTGGCAGGATGTCGCAGGGAACTTCCGGAACAAATGATAGCACGGAGATGTCGGACGGGATGACGCAGGAAGAAAATGGCGACATGCCGGGCGATGCAACATCGGACGGAACAGGAAGTAACGGTGGAGGAGCACCGGGCGGAAATGGCGGCATGAGTGGTAAAAGTGTGACAACATTGATTCCGGTCAGCACGGTGGTGCACACCACGGCAGGTACCGAGACGACGTTTCAGCGGCTGGCGGCTGGCGATCTGCTGAAGCTTCTGATAGAGACCAGCGAAGACGGTGAGGAGGTTATTATAGAGATATGGATGCAGTGATGGATATGGAGCCGGCGATCTGCGCGATCACAAAAGCAGAAAGTATAGAAAATACAGACGTAATCACAATGAGAAATATCAACAAATCATACAGCATGGGAACGCAGTCCCTCCATGTGCTCAAAGATGTGTCGCTGACCGTAAAGCAGGGAGAATATCTTGCCATTTTGGGTCCTTCCGGTTCCGGAAAAAGTACGCTCATGAATATCATCGGGTGCATGGATGTGATGGACAGCGGAAACTATCTGCTGGATGGCGTGGCAATCGAACAGGCGAAAGAAAAGGAACTGGTAAAAATCCGTAATCAGAAAATAGGCTTCATTTTTCAGAAATATCATCTGATTCCGACCTACAACGTGCTGCAGAATATTGTTATGCCGCTTCTGATGCGTGGAATGGGGCTCGCGGAGGCTCAGGAGGCGAGTATGGACACGATTGACATGCTCGGGCTTTCACAGCGTATCGGACATAAGCCCAATGAACTTTCCGGTGGTCAGCAGCAGCGCGTGGCGATTGCGCGTGCGCTGGTCGGAAAACCGGCTATTCTACTTGCAGATGAGCCGACAGGCGCGCTCGATGTGAACAGTGGAAAAGAGGTATTGAAGCTTTTTGAAAATCTGAATCAGATGGGAAATACCATTGTGATGATTACCCATGATCTGAATGTGGCAAAACATGCGGGTCGTGTGGTAAGAATTGTGGACGGCGAGATCTATGAAAACTGATTCCAGAGCGGTTGCAGTAGGAAAATGAGGTTATAAAAAACTGATTTTGGGAGGATGCAGCAGAAAATGAGGTTATAAAAAGCGGCATTTGGGGTCGTGGCGGGTCTGGGAGATGCATTTTGCCGTCTGAGACCCGTTTTTGACTATTTCGCGGGTCTGAGAGCTGCTTTTTTGCGTCTGAGACCCGTTCTACTCTTTTATACTGTTGTTATGTCAACTATTCTGTCATTTTGCGGGTCTGAGAGCACGTTTTTGCGTGCATAGACCCGAATCCACGGTTTGTAACATAATGTTCGCGGAGACAAAAGTGAGCATGAAGCAAAGACGGATGCGCATGCTTACGTGCAGCGGACGGATATGTTCCATGCGAACGCGCTTGCATGGAATTGCCGCAATAAGCATATTGCGCCCTGCTTTGATAAGTAATATTATTAGAAATCCCCAAGTGTGTTTGTAATAATATTACACATCACCCAGAAGAGGTCTAGGCTTATTGCGATAATTCCTTTTGCCGGGGTATCGTTGATGTATGATATAATGAATCCTATCGGATTCATATTAGAAGTTCCTGCGGAACTTCGGATGCGCAGAAAGCAGCGCAAAAAGATGATATAATGAATCTTGACAGATTCATATTGTGCGCAGAAAACAGCGCAGACACAGAATCGCATTTACAGTAATTCATTGACAGTGCAAAGAGAGGAAAGAATGACAAACGAACAGATACGTGATTTTTTAGAGAAACATGCGGAAAAGCAGTTCAAAGATTTTACCAGCAGCCTGATTCCGGGGACAGATTCGATTCTGGGAGTGCGGCTTCCGGTGCTGCGCTCGCTGGCGAAGCAGCTCGCAAAGGAAGACTGGAGAACTTATCTCAAGGAGGCACGTGATGACACCTACGAGGAGATTATGCTGCAGGGACTTGTGATTGGCTACGTGAAAGCGGAGATGGAGGAGCTTTTGGAATATGCCGCAGCATTTATTCCGAAAATCCACGACTGGTCAGTCAATGATGGGTTTTGTTCTACATTTAAGATTGTCCGAAAGCACCGGGCAGAGGTGTGGGATTTTCTGATGCAATACCGCGCGTCTGAGAGTGAATTTGAGCAGCGGGTGGTGGCAGTGATGCTGATGGATCATTTTCTGGTGCCTGAATATATCGGCCGTGTGCTTGCCGTATATAACAGCCTAAAGCATGAGGGCTATTATTGCAAAATGGGAGTCGCATGGGGAATTGCGACTGCTTATGCAAAATTTCCGCAGGAGACCCAGGCATTTCTGCTGGAAAATGAACTGGATGATTATACCTATAATAAGGCAATTCAGAAAATGCTGGAGTCATATCGTGTAAGTGCGGAAGACAAAGAAATGTTGCGTGGTATGAAGCGGAAAGTGACCGGTAGAAAGAACGTCGCCAAGCCCGAGCAGTAGGGGAACTAAAAAACCGAGTCATCTGCCAGAAATGTGAAGCCTCCGGTGCTCCGAAGCATCCAGCCGTCGGAAAGCCCCGCCAGGCTCAAGCAGAACGTGCCATAAAACCAAGCTGTTTCCCAAGGGTGTGAAGCCTCCGGTGCTCCGAATCACACCGTCGTCAGAAAGCCCCGCCGGACTCGAGCAGTAAGAGTCCTAAAAACAAAGTCACCTGCTTTAGATGTGAAGCCCCTGGAACCCACCCCAACCTGCCACGCCGGAACATGGGAACGGCATATCAGAACACGATGCGAAAATCTCTTGTGAAAATGTGCAGAATAGAAACGGAAAGAATTGCCACGCCGGTTGTCCATATGTTATACTTAACATATGCAGAAACGACGCCGGATTTGGGGTATGATAGTAACGGCGGGCAAAGGCTGTAAAAAATGGTTGCCACAGGAAGTGGCGGATTGGAGGAGCATATGGCAAGGTTTACGTTACCGCGCGATCTGTATCACGGAAAGGGAGCGCTGGAGGCTTTAAAGGACTTTGAGGGAAAGCGCGCGATGATCTGTGTCGGCGGAGGTTCCATGAAGCGTTTTGGATTTCTGGATCGCGCAAAGCAGTATCTGGAAGAAGCAGGAATGGAAGTCTGTCTGTTTGAGGGAATTGAGCCTGATCCATCGGTGGAGACGGTGATGAAGGGCGCCAAGGCAATGGAAGAATTCAAGCCGGACTGGATCGTGGCGATGGGCGGCGGTTCTCCGATTGATGCGGCAAAGGCAATGTGGATCAAGTATGAATATCCGGACATTACGTTTGAAGATATGTGCAAGGTATTCGGAATTCCGAAGCTCCGCAAAAAAGCACATTTCTGCGCGATCTCTTCCACATCCGGAACGGCGACGGAGGTGACCGCATTTTCCATCATCACGGATTACGAAAAAGGAATCAAATATCCGATTGCAGATTTTGAGATTACGCCGGATGTGGCGATCGTGGACCCGGAGCTTGCAGAGACAATGCCGCAGAAGCTGGTGGCACATACCGGTATGGATGCGATGACGCATGCCATCGAGGCGTATGTTTCCACGGCGAACTGTGATTTTACCGATCCGCTTGCCCTGCATGCGATCAAGATGATCCAGAGAGATCTTGTGGGCTCTTATAACGGAGACATGGAAAAACGTGATTCCATGCACAATGCACAGTGTCTGGCGGGTATGGCATTTTCCAATGCACTGCTTGGAATCGTTCATTCGATGGCTCACAAGACGGGTGCTGCATTTGCAGATTACGGCGCACATATCATTCACGGTGCAGCAAACGCCATGTATCTGCCGAAGGTCATCGCATTCAACGCCAAGGATGAGACTGCGAAAAAGCGCTACGGCGAGATCGCAGATTTTATGGGACTGGGCGGAGATACGCTGGATGAAAAAGTGGCGCTCCTCATTACATATCTGCGCGGCATGAATGATGATCTTAAGATTCCGCACTGTATCAAGAATTACGGCGCGGACAGCTATCCGACCGAGCAGGGATTTGTGCCGGAGGAAGTATTCTTAGAGAGACTGCCGGAGATTGCAGCAAATGCAATTCTGGATGCCTGCACGGGATCGAATCCGCGTCAGCCGAGCCAGGAGGAGATGGAAAAACTGTTGAAGTGCTGCTACTACGATACAGAGGTAGATTTCTAGAAGAGCATATTTTTAAGACAGCTGAAACATCATCCATAATGTGATAAAATACAGCGCGATCGATGACAATAACAGTACGGTCAACGATCACAGAGGTCAGTGATAACACAACCAATGGTCATACGATAAAACAGAGGGTGCACATGCGTGCCGGAAATCCGGCACTCGCATGCACCCTCTGTTTTTGTCTGCCGGCGAAATTTCGTTTTTGACTAGCAGTCCGATCATTTCAAGATCATGCGAAACATTTCTGAACAGTCAAACCAATTTCACGCCCAGCCGCCCCAATTTCCGGACAGTTAAACTATCATCCGGGCAACGAGACATTTTTCGCAATAACAAACCATATTCACAACAGAAAAAGTCGAACCACTACTGGAAAGTTTGTGAACAGAAGAAAACAAAAATCAAAATGGTATTTTACCGGTATAATACACGTTTGTGCGCCGCATACTAAGGAAAAGTCTTGCGAAAGGAAGCAGTGATATGGAGATACAGGTCGGGAAGCAGAGCCTCGCGTTTGCGGAGGCTCCTTACATCATAAGCAGTGCGAGTATTGTTGGGAAAAAAGAGAGCGAAGGACCGCTCGGGAACCGTTTCGACGTGGTGGGCGAGGATGACAAATTCGGTCAGAACACCTGGGAGGAGGCGGAGAGCACCCTGCAGAAGGAAGCATTTACGCTGGCGGTCGGGAAGGCAGGCTTGAAAACCGAGGACATCCGCTATCTGTTTTCGGGAGATCTGCTCGGGCAGAATATTGCGACATCCTTCGGACTCATGGACTATCAGGTGCCGCTGTTCGGGCTTTATGGAGCGTGCAGCACCTGCGGCGAAGCACTCTCATTGGGCGCGATGTGTGTGGCGGCGGGGTATGCAGATTATGTTGTGGCGATGACGTCGAGCCATTTTGCCAGCGCGGAAAAACAGTTCCGTTTTCCGCTGGAATATGCCAATCAGCGCCCAAAATCAGCGACGTGGACGGTCACGGGGAGCGGTGCTTACGTGCTTGGGAAAAAAAGAAGCAAGGCGCGCATCACGGGGATCACGACCGGTAAGATCGTTGATTACGGCATCAAGGATTCGATGAATATGGGAGCGGCCATGGCACCTGCTGCCAGTGATGTGATCTGCCGCCACCTGTCAGATTTCGGAAGGAACGTGACGGATTACGATAAGATTATTACCGGCGATCTCGGAAAAGTCGGGCAGGAAATTCTCTGGGATCTGACGAGGACTGGAGGGTATGACATCAGCAGCATCCACACCGACTGCGGGATTGAGATCTATGATGCAGACAAACAGGGAACGGGTGCCGGCGGTTCCGGCTGCGGGTGTGCGGCAGTGACGCTCTCGGCACATTTTATGCGGCAGATCGAGGAAGGGAAATGGAAAAGAATCCTGTTTGTCCCGACGGGAGCGCTGCTCTCCACCGTTTCCTTTAATGAGGGAATGACGGTGCCGGGAATTGCGCATGCGGTCGTCATCGAGCATGCGGGATAGAAAGGGGGAAAATGCTATGGATTATGTCAATGCATTCTGGGTTGGCGGGCTGATCTGCGCGCTGGTGCAGATTTTAATGGAAAAAACAAAAATGCTTCCGGGGCGCATCATGGTGCTTCTGGTGTGTCTTGGCACACTGCTTGGAGCGATACAGGTCTATGAACCGTTTGTAGAATTTGCGGGAGCCGGCGCTAGTGTGCCGTTGCTCGGATTTGGAAATGTATTGTGGAAGGGCGTGAAAGAGGCGGTGGATCAATATGGCTTCCTTGGAATTTTCATGGGAGGCTTTCAGGCAAGCGCGGTGGGCATATCGGCGGCGTTGGGGGTTGGCTATCTGGCAAGCCTGATTTTCCAGCCGAAAATGAAGAAATAAATGTTTGCGTATTGGCGCATCTGGTAGTAGAATTTTAACCATAGAAAGCGTGATAGGGGGAGACTGCCATGGATGAGAACGCACTGCGCGCAGCCGGAATCGATTACGATGCCGCATTGGCACGTTTTATGGGAAAGCAGGCGATTTATGAAAAATATCTGCGAAAGCTGCCGGAGGATGCACACATGGATGCGGCTTGGACGGCATTAGAGCAGCAGGATGATGCGGAGCTGTTGGAACAGGTGCATGCCATAAAAGGACTGACCGGAACGCTGGGGATTACGGGACTTTTTGAGCAGAGCGCGGCAATTGTTGCGCTCTTACGTGCAGGAACGCGCGAAGGACTGCAGGAGAAAATGACGTCATTAAAACAGGAGTGGGACCGCGTCTGTGAGACAATCCGGCAGGCGTAGCCTGCCTGCGGATTGCCGGATTCTGTGAGCTGGCTCTAAAATATTTTAGTGAAACGGACAGAAATAGTCCGGATGTCTGGAGATGATCTCGGTGCTGGCATTAAAGCCGTCGTAGATGTGATGGGAAACTACATCCGAAAGCCCCTCATAATCCCGCGAGGAGATACACGACCAGATTTTGATATGGTCGTTGTACAGCCGCAGCAGATTATCGCGGTCGCCCAGATTCAAAAAGGTGCGGAAACGCTCGTACTGTGAGCTCACGCCGGTCAGAAAATCCATGACGGTGCGTTTCCCGGCGAGCTCGTAGAGCGTTGTGTGGAACTCGTTATCGTTAATGATGAAGGCACGCCCGAGTTCCTCGGCGGGCAGATCCTGTTCCAGAAGTCCGCACTGGCGCTGTAACAGCAGACGGATGCGGAATTCCTGGGATTTATCGTACCCTGCGGTCAGATCTCTTAACACTGCCTGCTCTAAGGTCTCCCTCAGATAGAGAATGTCGGAGATCATGTTGAGGTCGATCAGGGAGACGAATGTACCGATGTGCGGGCGGACTTCCAGAAGCCCCTCGCGCTCAAGCATTTTAAAGGCATCCCGTACCGGGGTGCGCGATACATGGAACGCGGCGGCCGTGTCGATCTCGCTGATGGCAGATCCCGGCGGCAGTTCCAGATGAAGAATCTGTTCTTTTAAATCTTTATAAACGGCAACGGATGTGCCGGTATGTCTGGTTCCGTTCATAACATGCTCCTCTGTGGACAATTTGGTGTCCATTCTTACCATTCAAAATGTGAACATAGTTCTAATATAAATCCCAATGGAACAAATTACAATCTATTTTTCCGGAGCTCGGAACATGCACCTTGCATATGCATACATAGGATCGGGAAAAAACGGGAACGCTGTTCCTTGGGGCAGGATGAAAAAAGAGCAGGACAGTAGAAGGAATCCTGACGGATTTCGGCAAAAAGTCCCTGTAGAACTTAAGGTGTGCGGAACGTGGCGCAAGAAAATGAAATAAGAAAAAAGCTGCCGGAAAATATCCACTTGTATACAACAAGAAAAAAAGCAGAGTCTGCGGAAACATCGACGTAAATTGTGAATAATAGACAAAACGGATACAAAAAACTATACAAAACAGAAAAAAAGAAAGATGGATGTTGACGCTTGTATACAAGCATGATATAGTCAAGGAAAAGAAACAAAGAGACGTACATGGAGCAATATCATAGACATGTATACAAGCAAATATCACATGCGCGGAAAGGACCTTCCGCAGAACGGAGGAAACTATGAAATTATCATTTCGCTGGTATGGACCAGATGACAAGGTGACCCTGGAGAACATCCGTCAGATCCCGGGAATGCACTCGATCGTAACGGCTGTGTATGACGTTCCGGTCGGAGAGGTGTGGGGCGAGGAGAGCATCGCAGCACTGAAAAAGCAGGTGGAGGATGCCGGACTTCATTTTGAGGTTATCGAGAGTATTCCGGTACATGAGGACATCAAGCTTGGCAAGCCGAGCCGTGACCGCTACATTGAGAACTACTGCGAGAACATCAGACGTGTGGCAAAAGCCGGAGTAAAGTGCATCTGCTACAATTTTATGCCGGTATTTGACTGGACGAGAACACAGCTTGACCACGTGCTGCCGGACGGCTCGACCTCCCTGGTATATTATCAGGAGCAGGTGGATGCTGTGAATCCGCTGCAGAGCGACAGTGATCTGACACTTCCGGGCTGGGATGCAAGCTACACCAGAGAAGAGTTAAAGCAGGTGGTTGCAGAGTACAACGCAATGTCTGAGGATGATCTTTGGGACAATCTGAAGTATTTCCTGGAGAGAGTCATTCCGGTTGCGGCGGAGTGCGGCGTCAACATGGCGATCCATGAGGATGATCCGTGCTGGAGCATTTTCGGACTTCCGCGCATCATCACCTGCGAGAAAAACATTGATCGTTTCCTCGGTCTTGTGGATGATCCGCACAACGGCATCACACTGTGCACCGGCTCCCTCGGCTGCTCGAACAAGAACGATGTGGTGAAGATGGCGGCAAAATATGCGGCAATGGGAAGAATTCATTTTGCACATCTGCGCAACGTTGCAGTGCTTGAGAATGGTTTTGAGGAGCGTGCACATCTCTCCAGCTGTGGCTCTCTGGATATGTATGCGATTGTGAAAGCGCTGCATGACAATGGATTTACCGGATATGTGAGACCGGATCACGGAAGAATGATCTGGGGAGAGACCGGAAGACCGGGCTACGGACTCTATGACCGTGCGCTTGGAGCAACCTATATCAACGGATTATTTGAGGCTGTGGAGAAGGCTTCAAAGGAAAAATAAATATCAGAAAAATAGAAATCAGGAGGAAGACGAACATGAAGTTACCATTTCAGATTGATCTGACAGGCAA
>ULSV01029754.1_pt1 | contig 10486 bp, 6 predicted proteins | sample 1956991 | NCBI WGS metagenome assembly ULSV01 (sample SAMEA4835717, study PRJEB28245) | human gut metagenome | biome: gut microbiome; material: fecal sample | place: Denmark | collected 2008 | reverse complement strand
GAATCTTGAGTGCCGCCAGTGTTTGTTCCTTATCCAACACTCCGGTCATATACAGGGTAATGGTGCGGTACACATCATCATTTGCCACAGCACCATAAATCAGGTCATGCTGCTTTCCCTGATAGGTTCCCTGACGGTTCTCAGCTACAAAATCCAGCCACGCTTCATCTGGGCTGTCAAAGCGCAGCAAACTGCACTCCTTGAAAGCCACTGCTTCCTCTACGGAATAGATATTCAGCGTAGCAGCTCCTGTTTTGCGGCGGTCAGTGACCTTTTGAGCAAAGTTCACTGCCTGATCGCGGTTGGTGGTGGTATAAAATCCAAAACCGAAGTCCAGATAGCGATTTTGCCGGATAAGTTTCGGCTGTTCTACGATAACATTGCTTCCGTGGTACAAAATCATTGCAAACGCCTCCTGTTCCTCTTATTTCTTTTCTTTCACCATGATATTCTTGCTGTCCGCCAGAACCTCATAGAATTTACCATCCTGCGCAGTCTGGAGCTTGCGGTAGTTGACCTTTACGCCGTCATCGAGGTCAAGCTCGATACGGGAAAGTGCCAGATGGCTGATCTTCTCATCATATTCCCGGCATTCCTTCAGCTGCTTGGCAAGTTTATCCTTACGCTTGGAGGCTGCTGCCACCTCGCGGGCATTCCCGCTGTGATCCATCATATCCTGCATCCGGTTGATTTCGGATTCATATACACGCTGCATCTTGTGCAGGTAGTCGATACGCAGGTTGCCGATGGTATCCGGCGTATAGCGGTGCAGGTAAACCAGTGCCTTAAAGCCATTCTGCTTGCCGCTGTCAAACAGCCAATAGATCGGACGCTTGCCAGAACCGGTGACAGAGTAAGTCTGGCAGTGATCCTTGAAGAAATCGTTCAGAAAGTAGTTACGGATAATCTCCCGGCTGGTGCCGCCCTTATTGCCAAGGGCTTTTGCGATATAATCGAGGTTTACTTCCAGTGTATCAGCACCGTACACCGCTTTCAGCCATGCACACAAGCGCGATACGATATCATCGTCCAGATATTCTTCATCGGTGATGGGGATAACATTGTCAGCATCCGGGATATAGTTTTGGTATTTGCTGCTATCCCACTCGCCGCCTGCATAGGCCAATCCTTCCACATCCAGAGAGTAACGGCCAAACATACAGCCCACAGCATAGCTCAGCAGGCTCTTGATGTCCCGCTGCAAGTCCGCCTTGCGCACGGTCACATCTTTATCTTCCACTTCCGGGGTCAGCTCATCCTGCAAACCATAAATGTCAATAAAAATGCGGTTCAGCTCTTCTTCATTTGCTCTCAGCTTGCTAAATCGGTCATCGCATTCCGTCTGCCACTGGTTAAAGGCTTCGGAAATCGTGGAAACATTACGAAGTAAGGGATGTTTCTTAAAGTCCCAAGAAGCTTCAAAGGCATCCCAATCTTGCTTCTCCACGGAAATTGCATCGCCAACAATACTCTCGACCAAATCATGCACATTATTGTCAATTAATAACGGAAGATTCTCAATATCACGCACTTGGTAATTCAATGTGGGATTTGTGGCTTCCAAGAAGTGCAACGCAACTTTTGTACACAAAAAACCCAGCAAATAACGTCTATGCTTCTCAATAAACCCTATTGGACCAGCATCACCAAACAGGCTTCCATCTACTACCTCTCTAAACGCAATTTTAGAAGACGTAATTCTCCCCCATGTTATACCTTTTTTGAAATAATATTGCTTATCTCTCAAACGATAATTTTTAACATTTGCAACAATATCTGCTCCATCATGCCAAAGATTTACAATTTTATTGTTATTCCCATAATAATATCTAAAATCTCCGCCACTATTTAATGGAAACCAACGGTACTCGCCCATATCATTGGCACTTCTACAATCGAGCTTTATCTTATTCGTTGAAACCTCATTCCAAATTCTTATATATGAATCGTCACCTGTCATAATGCCCGATTTGCAATTCATATATTTTTTCACAAGGGAATTTTTATAGGCATCTCCAACTTTTGGACTTACCCAATATGCGGCCGGAGCATTAGGGATTTTTTCAAAAATCTCTGCGCTTTGTTCATAGTAATATCCACATTCGTGATTAGAAATTGCTTCCAACGTTTTCTTTTTTTGAACTTCCATTCCTCCGCGGAAATCAACTAATCTCAAATAGCAGCCCTTTTTCTGGAGATAACCATTTCTAAATACAAATGTGCAAATCGGGACAGTCGCTTCTTCAAATGCAGAGTATTCAAACTGAATCAACGTTTCAATTGTTGTAGTTTTATACAGATACTGCCGCATTTTCTCATAGCTCTGGATAAACATCCAAACATACGGTGTCAGAAATGCACAAAAACCATTTTTTAACGTCATATGTGAAGCCTTCACAACAAACACTGAAAACATATCGCTCTTATAATCAGCATAGTTATCTTGAACAAAAATATTAAGGTCAGCATTCATTTTGCTCATTCCTGCATACGGTGGATTCGTGCAGGTAACCCAATATTTCTGTGCCATTGTCTCGCCAATATCAATGAGCCGGTTCAGCTGCTCGGCGGTATCTTCCACGCCCACGCTGTCCATGCTGATCTGGCCGTCGGTATCTTCCGCTGCCACAAACCGGCGCAGTAAATCCCAGTTGTAGCTCTCCACATTCAGGATAGAGCCGTACTCCTTGGCATCGGTCAGGGTGTCCAGCAGACCTTCCATCTGCATCTTAGCGGCGTTCTTCTCAATATCATCCATCCCTGCGCCGAAATACTTCAGGTGCGCACGGTTGATGCTGTTGCTCTCCTGAATGGCATAGACATGACAGGTGTTCTCGCCGTTCAAGATACGGCGGTTGTACTGCCGTGCTTTCATCATCACGGCAAAGTACGCCAGCTGATAGGCACGGTCATCAATATCCAAACCGTAGATGTTATGTTCCAGAATGCTCTTTGCAGCATCGCGCTGGCTGTAACCGGCACTCTCATAAATCTGCATCAACACATCAAAGGCATATACGAGGATATGACCAGAACCCATGCAGGGGTCGATGAGCTTTATATCCTCCGGGTTCAGAGCGGCGTACTCTTTACGAATTTCCGCCAGCTTCGCCTGTACCTCCGGCTCCTGTTGTGCTTCCTCCAGATAGTATTTCCAGTTTTCTTTCAGGCCGCAGTCCGGGTGTCCTTCCACCCACAAACGACCAAGGCTGTTCTCCACCATGTAGCGGACGATCCAGTCCGGGGTGAACAGCTGAGTCACGGCAGGGATTTCCTCTTTGGTGATCTTGCCGTTCTTGGCAAATGCAGCGGCCTTCGGCTCGGTATTGTAATACTGGTACAGCCAGCCGATAATCTCCACCTGACCACCGCGCTCAATGTTGAAGTCATCCTCCGGGATATCATGGATCAGATGATAGACTACGCCGTCTTGGTCAATGACGGACAGGCTGAGCAGCAGCTCGGTGTAGTTCTTTGTCTTTTCAAACAGAGCAGGCAGAATCTCGTTCAGGGCGTTGCACTGTTTCAGGAACAGGATACGGAACACCTCGTCCAGTTTGTTGTTCTGCTTCAGCTGGAAAATCTGAGCTTCTTCCTCCGCAGTGAAGGGAAGTTCTGCGTCAAACGGCGTTGTGACCAGATCCGGCTCCAGCTTACCGCTCTCGGAAGAAAGCACCCGGATATGGGAAGGCAGATAGTCGTTGACCTCCATGAAACGGATCGCAATCAGGCGGTTAAACCATGTGTAGGCAACCTCCTCGATCACATACTGATATGCGGTTTTGTAGTCGGTATCCTTTTCCTTCTGCTGGATGACCTCTATCAGCTTGTCACGCTGCCGCACGGCCTCGCCGGAAATCGAATACGGTTCTGCGGTGCCGATATCGAAGAACTGAGTGCCGCCGAAGCTCTGCGGCAACGGCTTTGCAATGCCGTCCTCCGTAATACCAATCAGGCGGGCATCATAGCTAACATCTGCAATCAGCTTATTCCGCGCCCAGATCGCAAAATTCTTTATGGCTGTCTTGTTCATTTTCTATTCCTCTTATTGAATAAGCTGGATAAACTGCTCTGCCAGCTCATCTATCGTAAAGTCTGCTGTCTTCAACGCCACCATATCTGCCAGAATCGGGCTATATTGCTTGACCGTATCTTTTGACACATTGTGCCAAACCGGAAGAATCACTTTTCTTCCCTCTTCCTGTTTTGCAAAAAGGCCATTCAATTCTTTTCCTGTCCAAAATTTTTTGAAATAAATTTCCGATAGTACAACAATACCATACCGTGAATGCACTAACCCATCATCAATGGACTGACGCAAACTATCCCCAACTTGCATGGCGTACTTATCTAACCACACCTTTGCGCCCTTAGCTATAAGAGCATCCGCAAGCGGTTTTGCTACGGTTTCTTTATCTTCCCATGCATGGGAAATAAAGAAATCATATTCTTTCGTTCCAATCTCCTCCTGCATTTTTTCTGTCTCCTCAACTAATTTCCGTTGATTATTCAAAGCCTCATTCTGCCTTTTGGTCATTTCCTGAAATACTTTATCCTGTTCCTTCTGTAACAGAGCCTGCTGTTTTGCCAACTCTGTCTTCTTTTTCGCCGCTTTCTCTTGCAGTTCTGCCTGCTTCTTTCTTGACTTCTCCGCTTTTTCACTATCGGATGATATTGATTTCAACTTTGTCTTTAACATACTCGGCGAAGTATTCTTTGTTATTGATTTTTGCGTCCTACTAGCTGATGTTAAATATCCGCATTCCTTTTTAGCCTCATCTGTATACGCTTTATTTAACCGTGCAATTTCAGACTGCAATGACTTTATCTTACTTTCAATTTGACTTATTGACAAAAAGATTCCTCCTTTACAGTTCAATGTTGACGATTGTGTCTTCGTCCATCTCTTTCAGCAGGTTTTCGCGCAATGCAGCAAGGTATTTATCAACATCATCCTTGCTCTCCAGCCGCCACGATGCAGTCTTGGCAACCGTCTTGATGGAAACATTCTTCGTGGTGCGCACCTTATATACCGGCTGCGGTTCCGCTACCTTTTCTGCCGGTTTCACAGTCTCGCCGCGCTTTTCCGCCTCTTCTTCCTGACGCTTGCGCTCTGCCTCGGCCTTTGCCGCTGCCTCCTGCACAAGACGGATATCTTCTGCGTTCATCTCGTTGAGCAGGCGCAGCTTCAGTGCCTCCGCCTTATCTGCATAGCTGCGCAGAGTGGAAACATTGTTGCAGTGCTCCGCACCGTCCATGATCTCCTTAAAGAGTTCCAGATAACGGTTGAACTTCGCATCCTTATAGGGCTTGGTGTTCAGCACTTCAAAGACACGGTTCCGATCCTGATTGATGGAATCCTTGACCGGCTCTGCCTGCTCTTCCAGAATGCGCATATAGCAGTTCATAAACTTCTCGCGCAGCTCCGGCAGCTTCGGAATCTCCTTGTAGGGCTTCGGCATCCGGACAATGGCGCGCATCTTGGCCACCACGTCTTCCAGCTCTGCATCCACGATGTAGGTCTTGCTGTCCTCGTAGATATTCAGCATATCCAGCGCACGGGTGAAGATGGTCAGCTGCTCACTGCCAAAGAAATCACGGATAGGCTCATAGTCCTCGCCAAAATCCATCAGATCGTCCTGCTCGTCAAATACGGTCTTAAAGAATTCCAGCGGTGCCTGAATCTGCACCAATGCGGAAAGCCGCTTCTTGCCCTTTTCCAGAATTTCTTTTCCGGGATAGGCGTAATTCTCATATTTCGGTTCCAGCCGCTCAATCTCAGTGATCCGATTCTCACAATAGTGCTGGAAGTTCTTCATAATGGTATCTTCGTCATCGGCAGGCGGTGCCACCTTGAACAGCTCTTTCATCACGGTGCGAACGGCCTTTTTCTGATTTTCCGGCACCCGGACGCGCACTTCCGTCAGCAGCTTATCCACGAACTGCTTCTTCGTGATGTAGCCGATGAGTTCCTCTTCGGAACGGTTGTTCAGATTGACGCTCTCACCGTTGACCGTAAAGGACAGATCTCCACGCTTAAAGAGACGTGCCACCAGCCAATGGATGTCATCTTCCACAAAGCCATAGGGTGCTTTCATAAAGCGATCCTTGATGGTTTTCATAGAAGTTTTCATGTGCATCCGGGAGTTACCTGCCACGAATTGCAGCACATCATCCAGCGCGTGAACATTGGATTCTCCGGTATCTCCCAGTGCCAGCGACAGCTGGTTGCTGGTCTTGAACATCTTCCGGATGTCTGCTTCGCCCATCGCTGCATCAATATAGGACAGCTTGTGGTAAACCGTCTGCACCAGTCGTCCGATAGCCTCGTTGATGCGGCTGGTCACTTCCTTGCCGGAGGTGTGCAGCACATCGCCATTGACATAGATGGTAGCCTCTTTCAGAGCTTCCGTCAGATAAAGCTTGGCGTTACCGTTGCGTTCCCGCATCTCCACGCGCTTTGCTTCCTTAATGGTCTCATACTTGGCAAGCTGCACAGAGGTATTCTTGCGCAGGAACCGCTCAATTTTTAAGTATGCCCGCATTTCCGTCAGGAACGCATCATCGTTCGGCAGAACCACAAGGACTTCCTTGCCCTGGCCGGAGAGCAGGCGCAGCGTACCATCATCTGTGCCGCCCTCATACCACGGGGTCAGCACACGGAGGCCGATATCGTAATTCTGGTTTGCCTTATAGGGGCGGTCATCCACTGCCTGATTGAAGGAGAACGCATACCGTCCACCAAAGCTGGGATACTGATACTTCTTGCTGGAGAAAATGTCCTCATAGATCATCTCCGCAATCTTCGTGATGACCTCCGGCATCTCCACATTTTCTTTTTCGATTTCGTTGTTGATTTCCTGTTCCTCATCGGTCAGGAATACATAGATGGAGCCATTCTTCTGGATCAGCATCTGGCGCATCAGCACTTTCAGTGCATCCTCCACCTGTGCCTTCAAAGAAATACGATCATCGTCAATGCTGGTAATCATCAGGCTGACGATGTTGTCCACATTGGCTTCAATCTCCAGAACATATTTAATCAGGAAAAGGGTCTTCAACACATTGATGGCAAAGACATCTTTTTCCTTCTTTTCCGGGTTGATGTAGCTGTTGTCATAAGCGCGGATGATCACGCTGCTGTGGCTGTGGTCGAGGAAGTTCTCCAATGCATCATAGAACCGATAGAACGGCACGATTGCCCCCATCTCATCGTCCATCAGCTGCATGGCAGATTCTTTGAACAGAGCCAGCATGGAACGTTCACCTTCGGACAGGTGCTTGCCGGATGCACCGTGGGTACGGATGCTGGTCAGCACGCTGGCAAGCAAATTAAACTGGTATGGAACAAAAGGATAAACCTCTGCAAAGTCTTCTGCGTTGGCGTACAGTTTTTTCTCCACGCCGTCGTTGAAGACAATCAGATTTTTGATGATGGTTGCTTTCTGGTCATAGAGCAGACGCAGGCTCTGTGCTGCTGTCTCGGTCTTATCCAGAATACGCTTTTTGATAACAGCGTCCACATTGGCAGAGGACAAAGAAAGACGTGTATCGAAACGTCCTTGAATCTTGGAGAAGTCGTTACCCTTCACCTTGGTAATGGAGTCGATATCCTGCTGGCTCGTTACGATTACCCAAGCCTTGCCCATGCATTCCTTGCCCAGTTCTTCCGTCACTGTCTGAAGGTTCAGCATCAGTTTGGAATCATCACCAATGTACTGGCCAATCTCATCTACAAGGAAAACCACATGGTGGTTGTTACCTTTTTTCTCAATATAGGACTTTACACGCTTGGCGAAATCCTCAATACTGATCTGGTAGCCCTCGGTTGCTTTCTCACACCAGTTACGAGCAGCCGATTCGCTCATGAAATCCATGTCAGAAAGAACATCGACAACGGAATCCTGAATGAAATCGAAGTCCTGGCGAGAGCTTTCCCACGGATCTCCATACTCTTCTTCAAACTTTTCCTTAAACTCTTCAAAACGACCTTCCTCGGAAAGCCTGCGCTCCAGGTCAGCAAGGTGAGGCATGGAGCCGCAGAAGCCCTGCATCTCATTGAAGACCTTCAGGAATACGTTCACAATGGCATCTTTATTTTCTTTGCCATTCGAATCGCTTTTGGAATCAATGTTGAAAAGAATTACGTCCGATGGGGTGTTTGCTGCCAGCTGCATATCTGCCAGCACCATCTGATTGGTAATCTTCTGATCCTCAATGAAGTAGTCGATGGCATGTTTGTCTCCGACCTGTTTATTCTGAAGCAGATAGGACAGGATTTTCAGGAAATGAGATTTACCACTTCCAAAGAAGCCGGAAATCCAGACACCCATTTTCGGTGTGGTTCCCTGAATACCTTTTTTATATGCTGCAAAGAAATCCGCAAAATGACGCTGAAGCTCACGGGTCACAACATACTCTTCCAGCTCCTGCGCTACATTTGTCTCTTCACCCTGACCGACAATGATAACGCCCTGTATCTCACGGTCAATTTTCTTTCGGAACATGTCCTTGATCTGCATAACAGTTTCCTCCATCCATTACTTTACCAGTCGGAATGCCCGGTAATAGTTATCGTCTTTAATCTCATTGAACAGAATCAGCTCCTGCTCATTATAGGTTCCCGGAAAAAACATCACGACCGGGCAGCGCGCAAACGCCTGGTGCAAGTTGTTAAGCACCTTGTGGGAGCGCAAAATCGGATAGCACTTGCCGATACCGGTTAGGAACACGACTGCATTCTCCGGCGTATGTTCTTTGATATATTGCACGATCAGGCTGTCATCGTCATTCACCTTCATGGAGTTGGTGACTGCCTTGACGATACGCTCGATTCCTCGCTTTTTTTCAAAGTCATAGCACTTTTCCATGAAGTTCTTCTTTTCCAAAAAGTCAATGATGATATCATACAGGTCAAAGACCACAAGCTCAAAATCATCATCGCCCCGGTCGTTCTTATTTTTCAGATACTCTACACGCTCCCGAACTTCCAGTTCCTTTTCCGGTGGATAATCAAACACCCAATAGTTGACCTCATTTGCGCGGCCTGTTCCTTTTCGGAAAGACGGCTTATGGATTGCAAGCTCCATCTCATCCAGTCTTTGGCTTAAATCCATTTCATCTTACCCCCGTCAGTGTTTTTACCATGATGCCAAGATCATGGTCATAAAGCCAATGTTCAAATGCAATATCAAGAATTGGCTTCAGTATTTTTCTTGTGCTGTTTGCCCGGTTGCTTTCTAAAAGTCCTGCTTCATAAAGCTGCGTTTTATAGCAGGAGCCGAGGCGGTGCAGCGTATAGTCTTGAAAAGAAGCCACTTTCTCACTCTGTTCCTGCTTATTTTTGAAGAATATCCGGATATCCGCATCAGTCAGCTCATCGGAACCAAGAATCATTTTTTCCCGCACTACTTCATACACAAAATCAAAGAACAGCGTGTCATGCAAAAGAGCCGCCGTCAGCACAAATAGTTTTTGTGTAGCAAGATCACTGCTCAGAAAGATTGGATAAAAGCTTTCATCTAATGTCTTGATACGGGCTGTTACGGTAGAATAAATCTGCTGCGCTCGTAGTTTTGTCGGTGCGCCATAGATGTTTGTCTCTTCATTCAACTTTTTAATATCTGTAAAGCTCTTACCCTCACTCAAAAGCTGCACGGTTTTCCGAAATTCCATGAACCAGAACGAAAATTTCACGGCTCCGGCACTATACGGTTTTCTTTCCATCTTCGTTCTCTCCATTTCCGGATTTTGTTTTAATGTATCTGCCGCTTTTGATTCTGGCATCCTTCGGCTTTTCGGCGTTAATAGGAATGACCCACTGATGGCCTAAACGCTCGGCACCATCAATTCGCCCTTCTGTGCATAATGTCTGTACTCTCCTTGTGCAGATGCCCCATTTTTCAGAAGCCTGCTTAATCGTCATGAAATCCATACGGAACCTCTTTTTCGATGTCTAAAGTCACTCGCAGCAAGTTAAAATTTCTCATTTATATTCTACTCCAAGAAACGAACAAAATCAATCGAAAGTTCTTCCAAATTTTGAACGATTTTTTTAGAATCCACTCTTCTGCAAGCAGGGCTTTCGTGACACGAAAGCGATTTTCTGCTTGTTGGGGAAACTCCCCAATCCCCTTAGAACGCTGCCTGAGGCATCGGGCTGCGCATCCGTTCCGGATGCTTTAACGGCAGTTCCTGCCATAGAAAAAACCGGAGTGAATCATCACCCCGGCTTCAAAAAACATTTACTTGTGCTTGCGGCCTCCACGCTTTTTATAGTCCTCGTCTATACGCTTTTTCCAGTCTGCACTCAGCGGGGCACTGCACCGGACAGCGCTGATTGCTTCGCTGACCACCTCATAATTCAACGCGGTTCCTTCACCGTCGCACTGATAGTTGACTGCACGATCTGCACCGATTCCGAACTGGCTTGCGGTCTCTACTGCGTCAATATTGGCACCAAGGAACAAAAACTCCCAACCGTATT
>ULSV01001776.1_pt1 | contig 10556 bp, 10 predicted proteins | sample 1956991 | NCBI WGS metagenome assembly ULSV01 (sample SAMEA4835717, study PRJEB28245) | human gut metagenome | biome: gut microbiome; material: fecal sample | place: Denmark | collected 2008 | reverse complement strand
TGCACGATGTAGATACCTGGATGTTCTTCAAGTGGATTTTCAAGACCTTCTGTGCCGTTCTCATTGTGACGAACACATGGAATATCGTCATGGGTATCTTTGATGTGGGGCAAAGCGTTGTGAACAGCAGCGCAGGCGTCATCATCGGGAATACCTCCATTGATATCAGCAGCGTTATCACGGATATGGAGGCGCAGCTTGAAGCCCTGGGCACGGGAGAATTGTTCGGGCTGTGGTTCCAGTCCCTTTTCGTGGGGCTTACCATGAACGCCCTTTCCATCTGTATCATGCTTGTCATTTACGGCCGCATGATTGAGGTGTATTTGACAACTTCCGTTGGACCGATCCCGCTTGCCACTATGACGAACCGGGATTGGAGCCATACAGGACAGAACTACTTGAAATCCCTGTTTGCATTGGCGTTCCAGGCATTTCTAATCATGGTGTGCGTGGGAATCTACTCTGTTTTGGTACAGAGTATCGCCACGGACGGAAATATCTCAGGCGCGATATGGGCCTGCATGGGCTACACAGTCTTGCTGTGCTTCGCCCTGTTCAAGACCGGCAGCCTCTCTAAGAGCCTGTTCGGAGCGCATTAAGGAGGCTTGATAAATTGGCGTATGTAACCATTCCAAAGGATTTGACGAAAGTAAAATCCAAAGTGCTGTTTGGACTTACCAAACGGCAGCTTATATGTTTCGGAGCGGCGGCACTCATCGGAGTACCGCTTTTCTTTTTGCTCAGACGCACGGCCAGCAACAGTGCCGCCGCGTTCTGCATGATTATCGTCATGCTCCCGTTCTTTCTGCTTGCCATGTATGAGCGGCATGGTCAACCCCTGGAGGTGGTGGCCGGACAGGTCATCCGCTGTATGTTCCTGCGGACGAAAGAGCGGCCTTACCAGACAAACAATTTCTACGCAGCCCTGGAGCGGCAGGCCCAGGCGGAAAAGGAGGTGAAAGCCATTGTTCAGAAAGCGAAAGCCAGAGCCGCAGGCACGACAGGCGGCAAAAGCCGCGGTAAAGCTGACCGTCGCAGAAAAGCGTGAGATCAGCCGTATCCTGGAAACCGCCAGAGGCGACGGCAAGGTACATTCCGCACAGGACACCTTACCGTTCCGCCAGATGTACCCGGACGGTCTGTGCAAGCTGGACGACCACACCTGGTCGAAGTGTATCGAGTTCGAGGATGTGAATTATCAGCTTGCAAAGCCTGACGACCAGACGGCGATCTTTGAAGCCCTCTGCGATATGTATAACGCCCATGACGCTTCTATTGGGATGCAGCTCTCCCTTGTGAGCCGCCGCATGAACCGGGAGGATTTTGTGAAGCGTATCGAGATCGCGGCGCAGGGAGATCACTTCGACCATATCCGTGAGCTTTACACGCAAATGCTCCGCAAGCAGCTTGAACGGGGCAACAACGGTCTTATCAAAACAAAGTATCTGACCCTCACCATCGAGGCACGGGACAGTAAAACCGCACGGGCACGATTTTCCCGGATCGTCATGGACGCCCTTAACCATTTCAAGGTCATGGGCGCTCTGGCAAAAGAGCTTGGCGGCAAGGAGTGGCTGGAAATGCTCCACGGCATCCTGCACCCGGACGGGGAACGGTTTGCCTTTGAATGGAGCTGGCTTGCCCCTTCCGGTCTGTCGGTCCAAGATTTTATCGCACCTTCTTCCTTCCGCTTCGGTGAAGCACGGAAGTTCACGATGGCGGATAAATTCTGTGCCGTATCCTTTCTGCAGATCAGCGCACCGGAAATGGATGACCGTATGCTCACCGAGCTGCTGGATACGGACAGCGGGCTGCTTGTCAGCCTCCATATCCGCAGCATGGATCAGAACGAAGCAATCAAAACGGTCAAGCGGAAGATCACTGACATTGACAGTATGAAGATCGACGCGCAGAAAAAGGCGGTGCGGGAAGGTTTCGATATGGATATCATCCCCACCGACCTTGCCACCTACGCAGGCGAGGCAAAGAATATCCTCCGTGACCTGCAAAGCAGAAATGAGCGAATGTTCCTGATGACCTTCCTGGTGGTGAACTTTGCGGACAGCAAGCAAAAGCTGGAGAATGACCTTCTCCGTGCGGCAAGCGTGGCACAGAAATATAACTGCTCCCTGGTGCGGCTGGACTTTCAGCAGGAGGACGGCTTCGTGTCAGCTCTGCCCCTGGGTGTCAACCGCATTAAGATACAGCGCGGACTTACCACTTCGGCGGTGGCAGTGTTCGTTCCCTTCACCACACAGGAGATTTTCCACGGCGGCGAAGCCCTCTACTACGGGCTCAATGCCACTTCCGGCAACATGATCCTTGCTGACCGCAAAAAGCTGAAAACGCCCAACGGCATGATCTTAGGCACACCCGGCAGCGGTAAGAGCTTTTCCGCAAAGCGTTCCATCGTGGGTGTGTTCCTGAACACAAAGGACGATATCCTGATCTGCGACCCGGAGGCGGAATATTTTCCGCTGGTGAACCGTCTGGAAGGCCAGGTCATCAAAATCTCGCCTACCAGCACGCAGTATGTGAACCCTATGGATATCAACCTCAATTACAGCGAGGATGATAACCCGCTGGCGCTGAAATCCGATTTTATCCTGTCGTTCTGTGAACTGGCGGCAGGCGGCCGGAACGGTCTGGAGCCAGTGGAAAAGACGGTCATTGACCGTGCCGTGCGGATCGTGTACCGCCCCTATATTGCAGACCCCCGCCCAGAGAATATGCCGCTGCTGGAAGATTTGTATGACGAGATCAAACGGCAGCCGGAGCCGGAGGCGCAGCGGATCGCGGCGGCACTGGAACTGTATGTGCATGGCAGCCTGAATGTTTTTAACCACCGTACCAATGTGGATATCAACAACCGTATTGTCTGCTTTGATATCAAGGAGCTGGGAAAGCAGCTCAAAAGCCTGGGTATGCTGGTGATCCAGGATCAGGTGTGGAACCGTGTTTCCCAAAACCGGGATCAGGGCAAATCCACCTGGTACTTCGTGGACGAGTTCCACCTTCTGCTGCGCGGTGAGGTTGGTTCCTGGAGTGTGGAGATTTGGAAACGCTTTCGCAAATGGGGCGGTATCCCCACGGGAATTACGCAGAACATCAAGGACCTGCTTTCCTCCCCGGAGATTGAGAACATCTTTGAAAACAGCGATTTTGTGTACCTTCTGAACCAGGCCAGCGGAGACAGGAAAATCCTCTGCGAGCGCCTGAATATCTCCAACCAGCAGGCGGCGCATATCAGCAACGCAGGCCCCGGCGAGGGGCTGATCTTCTTCGGCAATGTGATCCTGCCTTTTGTGGATGACTTCCCGAAGGACAACGAGCTTTACAGCATTATGACAACAAAACTTGGTGAAACCGGGAAAGGAGAAAACGAACATGAATGATCCCCGCTATTTGCATACGGAAGAAAAACAGGAGGGCGAAACCTTCTTTGATGTGATGAACCGGCTGATTGCCAGAAGTAAGGCGGTCACGGCGGATATGGAGGCGGTCCTTGCGGAGTTGGAAAGTGAGATCGAACCGTTCCGTGTACCGAAGGGCCATGAATAAACTGACCCATGTGAGCCTGTTTTCCGGCATTGGCGGTCTGGACCTGGCGGCGGAGGCTGCCGGGTTTGAAACCGTCTGCCAGTGTGAGTGGGCGGATTTTCCGCACTCCGTCCTCTCCGCACGATGGCCGGATGTTCCCAGGTTCCGGGATATTACTACTTTTACGAAGGAGGCGTTTTTTGAAAAAACAGGACTTGAAACAGTTACCGTTATCTCAGGCGGCTTTCCCTGTCAGCCCTTCTCCACCGCCGGAAAACGGAAGGGCTTTGCGGATGAACGCTACCTGTGGCCGGAAATGTGCCGCGTTATTACCGAACTGCGGCCCCGTTGGGTGCTTGGGGAAAATGTTGCTGGCTTCATCAATATGGGGCTCGACAAAACGATCTTTGACCTGGCAAAAGCGGGATACGCTGTTCTCCCATTCGTATTTCCGGCTTGCGGTGTCGGCGCATGGCATGAGCGCCAACGAACTTTTATCGTCGCGGCTGATGTTTCCCACCCCCCTTGCCTCCGACAACAACACCGCCAGGGACGCGGCAAGCCTGGATGTGTTCCTGTCGGACAATGGGATATTCCGCAAGAGGAACCGAAACGGGGCGATCTGGAGCCTGAGCCTGTCGGCGGCGGTATTCTATCTGACCCCGGTGGCGTCGGACGGTTTCCGCTCGACCTTGAAGCCGTCGGCCTTCGATCCAGCGAAGAAGGACGGGAACCTGTCGGCGCAGATCATCTCCCAGGAGCGGCCGGTGTCCGAAACGGCGGCGCTGAATCCGGATTGGGTGGAATGGCTCATGGGCTTCCCGAAAGGATGGACGGACGTATCCTCTGGGCCGCCGAACCGGAAGGAATCCCCCGCATGACCGAGCGCATGGATGACCGGGCGCTGCGGCTGAAAACATTGGGAAATGCGGTCTGCCCGCCCCAGGCATATCCCATTTTCCGCTATATCGCCATGATCGAGAATGGCACCTGCGGCGACTTTTGCCCCTATGGAAAGGAAGGTGACTGCCTATGAGGGAACTGAAAGCGACCGATAAGATCACGCAGAAAATGACCCGTGACGGTGCGGTATCGGAAAATCTTGCCACGGGCGAGGTGAAACATATTAGCAGCCGGGAGCCGGAAACGGAGCTGTCCGCTTCTTCGGAAGAATCCGCTGGCGCTGCGGCTGACCTTGCCCTGCGTGCGGCAGAACACCATGAGAAGAAAAGTGCACGAAAGGCGGAAAAGGCTGATACCCAGGCGGTGCGGGATGGTTCTGCCGCAAGGCAGCGCCCGTCCTCCCGCCTGCAATTTACCGAGGAAGAACGTGCCGATCCCGCACTTGGAAAGTACATCGACCGTTCCGACCGTGCGGCGGACAGGCTGGACGCGGCAAAGGCCGCTATCCCCACAAAGAAAGTTCTCCGTACCGAGCATGTTTTTGACGAGACAGTCGGAAAAGGCAAAACGCAGCTTCACTTTGAAGAAGTGGAGAAACGCCCCAATGGACGCCTGCGGCACAATCCGCTTTCCCGGCCGGTCCATGAGATCGCCCACGCCGCCCATGCGAAGGTGCATGAGGTGGAACAGGAAAATGTGGGTGTTGAGGCTGGACACAAGGGCGAGGTGCTGACGGAACGCGGGCTTGCCTACGGAAAAGGCAAAGTCCGTGCCGCCGTCCATCATCACCGCACAAAGCCCTGGCGTGACGCGGCGAAGGCAGAGCAGGCTTCGGTCAAGGCAAACGCCGACTACCTTTACCAAAAGGCACTGCATGATGATCCTGTATTGGCGGCTTCTAACCCGGTATCCCGCTTTCTGCAGAAACAGCGGATCAAGCGGAACTATGCAAAGGAGCTGCGACAGGCAGAGAAAACCGCAAAGAACACAGCGGCCACGGCGAAAAGTGCGGCACAGAAAGCAAAGGATGCATTCAAGGAAACCTTTCTCTACATCAAGCATCATAGCCGGGCGGTTCTGTTGGTGATCGGCATTGGCGCCTGTGTTGCTCTGCTGTTTGGCGGGGTATCTTCCTGTTCCATGATGGCGGGCTCCGGTGTGGGCGGTGTATTTACTTCCTCTTATCTCTCCGAGGACACGGATATGCTGGCTGCGGAGGCGGCCTACTGCGAACTGGAGCAGGAGCTTCAATATGAGCTGGACCACTATGAGGCTCTGCACCCCGGATATGACGAATACCGTTTTGATCTGGATGAGATCGAGCATGACCCTTATGTGCTGATCTCCATTCTCACGGCGTTCCATGAAGGGGTGTTCACCATCGACGAGGTTCAGGCGGAGCTGCAAATGCTCTTTGAAAAGCAGTACATCCTGACGCAGACCGTGGAAGTGGAGGTGCGCTATCGGACGGAGACACGGACAGACAGCGAAGGAAACGACTATGACGTGGAAGTACCGTACAACTACTATATCTGCAAGGTGAAGCTGGAAAACTTCGACCTATCCCATGTGCCGGTCTACATCATGGACGAGGAAATGCTTTCCCTGTATGCGGTCTATATGGCAACGCTGGGGAACCGGGAAGATTTGTTCCCAGGCTCCGGCTATGTAGACAAATACACCAAACCACCCACCACCTATGATATTCCGCCTTCCGCACTGGAAGATGAAACCTTTGCAGCGCTCATTACCGAGGCGGAGAAGTACATCGGCTATCCCTATGTCTGGGGCGGCAGCAATCCGAACACTTCTTTTGATTGCTCCGGCTTCGTGTCCTGGGTGCTAACGCAAAGCGGCGTCTGCAATACGGGCAGGCTGGGAGCCCAGGGACTCTACAATATTTCCACCCCGGTATCTTCTGCCAACGCAAGACCCGGCGACCTGATCTTTTTCGTTGGCACTTACGATACACCGGGCGTTTCCCATGTGGGTATCTATGTGGGCGGTGGAAAAATGCTGCACTGCGGCGCCCCCATCCAGTATGCAGATATTAACACAAGCTACTGGCAATCCCACTTTTACGCTTTCGGGCGACCACCCTACAACTAAAAAACGATATGGAGGTAATTTGATTTATGGCAACGACACAGAAGATCCGCAATGACATTGCGAAAACCAAAGAAAAGATCGCGGAACAGCAGAAACGCCTTCGTGCGCTGGAGGCCCAGCTTGCGGAGGAAGAAAATCTGGAAATCGTCCGCATGGTGAAAGCCGTGAAGATGGACAACAAGGAACTGACCGCCTTCCTGAAAGCCTATGCCAGCGGCATGATCTCCCTGCCGGGAGGTATGCTGCAGGAGGCCAGCACTGAGCATGAGGAAACGGAGGGATATGAGGATGAAGCATAACTTTATGACAAAAATGGTATCGGCTCTTTTGGCGGTGGTGCTCAGCACTGCCGCTTTTTCTGTCACCGCCTTTGCCAGCGGCGGCGAGGAAAGCACGGAGTCCGTGGTTGAACAGGAAACGGCTGGGGATGTCTCTGATCTGCTTTCCGCTCTGGCAGGCAGCCAGGTCACGGTATCCGTCACCGAGGATGGTATCCAGTTCAGTTCCGGCGAAAATGACTCTGAGCAGACCGGCACCGTCACCACGGGCGGCGGCAATCTGAATGTCCGCACGGGTGCGGGAATGGACTACACCGCCTTCACCCAGCTTCCCAACGGAACGACCGTGAAGGTGATCGGCACGGACGGCGACTGGCTGAAGGTCATCCTGCCGGAGAAAGTCGGCTATGTCTATTCCGGCTACATGACGGTAAGTGACGGCGAGTCTGGTTCCGGGGAAGATTCTTTCTCTCTGGACGCGGAAACGCTGGAAAATCTGCTGGGGATGCTGGGCGGCGGCTTGAATGGCGGTGCCGCCCTGACGCCGGACGGGAACCTTTCGCTGATCGACGATATCGGCAGCCCTACCACCAGTGGCAAACAGTTTATCACAGTGGAAACGAAGAACGGCAATGTGTTCTATCTCATTATCGACCGTGACGATGAGGGCGAGGAAACCGTGCATTTTCTGAACCAGGTGGATGAAGCCGATCTCATGGCACTCACGGAGGATGGAGAAAAGGCGGAAACACCTATTGTCTGCACTTGTACGGAGAAGTGCCAGGCCGGAGCGGTCAATACCGCTTGCCCGGTCTGCATAAAAAATCTTAGTGAATGTGTTGGCACAGAACAGAACGCTGCGGAGCCCACCGAACCGGAGAATCCGGAACCCGAAAAGAAAAGCAATACCGGGGCGATCCTGGCGGTGCTGCTGATCCTTGCAGCCGGAGGCGGCGCAGCGGTCTATTTCCTGGTGCTGAAACCGAAGCAGGGAAAGAAAGTTCCCGCTGATCTGGATGATTTCGACCTGGAGGATGAAGAAGAATATCTGACCGAGGACGAGGAAACGGAGGAAAAGAATGAGTAAACTAATTATCGCGGAAAAACCGAGTATGGCAAAATCTATCGCGTCGGCCTTGGGTGCTTCATCCAGGGCCGATGGCTTTTATGAGGGCAACGGTCTTCTTGTGTCCTGGTGTGTAGGGCACCTGGTATCCCCAATGGATGCGGCCGACTATGACGAGCGTTTCAAGAAATGGCGCTATGACGATCTTCCCATTCTGCCGGAGCCGTTCCGCTATGTGCTGGCACCCGGCAAAGAGGATGCTTTTGAAAATCTCCGCGCCCTGATGAACCGCCCCGATGTGGATACCATTGTCAATGCCTGTGACGCCGGGCGTGAAGGGGAGCTGATCTTCCGTTTGATGTATGAAATGGCTGGTTGCCGCAAGCCGGTCCTCCGTCTCTGGATTTCCTCAATGGAGGACAGTGCCATCCGGGAGGGTTTTTCTGATCTGCGCCCCGGCACCGATTATGAAGCCCTGTATCAATCTGCCCTCTGCCGCCAGAAAGCGGATTGGCTGGTGGGAATCAACGCCACTCGTCTTTTCTCCGTTCTCTATCACCGCACCTTGAATGTGGGCCGTGTTCAGACCCCCACACTGGCAATGCTGGCGGAGCGTGACGCGAAGATCACGCTGTTCCACAAGGAAAAATATCATCTGCTGCGACTGACGCTGGATGGAGCCGAAGCAGTGTCGGAGAAATTCACCGATCCGGCAGAGGAGGAACAGGCAGCGGCCATGTGCAAGGGTGCGGCCGTCACCTGTACCTCTGTCACGAAAGAGCAGAAAAAAGAACAGCCTCCGAAGCTCTATGACCTTACCACCTTGCAGCGTGAGGCAAACCGCCTGTTCGGATACACGGCGAAGCAGACCCTTGACTACACCCAGAGCCTCTACGAAAAGAAGCTGCTGACCTATCCCCGCACGGACAGCCGGTATCTGACCTCTGACATGGCAGAAACGGCTTCCTGTGTGATCCATCTGGCGGCAAAGCTGCCACCTTTTGATGGCTGCACAAACTTCTTCCCGCTGGTGGAGGCCATGATCTCCGACAAAGATGTATCCGACCACCACGCCATTATCCCCACGATGGAGATTGAAAAAGCGGATATCAAGGTTCTGCCCCTGGGCGAGCGCAATTTGTTCCTGATGGTCTGTTGCAAGCTGCTGTGTGCATCGGCGGAGCCGTATGTGTATGAGGCGGTCACGGCAACTTTTGATTGCGGCGGTTATTCCTTCGCCGCAAAAGGCAAGCGTATTCTCTCCGAAGGCTGGCGGGAAATCGACCGCATTTTCCGTGCCTTCTTGAAGGAAAAGCCTGCGGATGGGGACGGCGATACGCTCCCGGACTTCACCGAAGGTCAGATTTTTGATGGTGCGGAGGTTTCCGTCACCGAGCATTTCACCCAGCCGCCGAAGCCCTACACCGAAGATACCCTCCTGTCCGCTATGGAGAACGCAGGCAAGGATGGTATCCCCGACGAGGCGGAGCGAAAAGGTCTTGGCACGCCTGCGACCAGGGCGGCTATCATCGAAAAGCTGGTGGCTGCCGGATTTGTGGAACGCAAGGGCAAGAGCCTGATCCCCACAAAAGCCGGTATCAACCTTGTCACGATTCTGCCGGAGCCACTGACCTCTCCCATGCTGACAGCGGAATGGGAACAGAAATTGACGGAGATCGCAAAAGGCGGCGCTGACCCGGATACCTTCATGGATGGTATCCGCACGATGGTTCAAGAGATCGTGTCCACCTATTCCTGCATTTCCGAGGATGGCAAAAAGCTGTTTGCCCCGGAGAAGGAAGTGGTCGGCACCTGCCCCCGCTGCGGCCAGCCGGTTTATGAGGGCAAGAAGAACTTTGCGTGTTCGGATCGGTCCTGCGGTTTCGTCCTCTGGAAAAATGACCGCTTCTGGACGAGCCGCAAGAAGGAGCTGACAAAGAAGATGGCGACGGACCTTCTGAAAAAGGGACGCACCAATGTCAAGGGAATGTGGTCCGAAAAGAAACAGGCCACCTATGACGCTGCGGTGATTCTGGATGACACGGGCGGTAAGTACATCAATTTCAAGCTGGAATTTCCGAAAAGAAAGGTTGGTGCTGATGGCAGAAAATAAGACTTTGGAACATTTACCCGAAGTGAGGGCGGCGGTGGCTGCCCTCTCCCCGGAGGATCGGGAACTGCTGGCGGCGGTGCAGGCATCGCCCTTCAAGCTGACAACGCCGGAGCAGTTTAAGGAGTTTACGGACAACATCGACTATTTCGTATTTGAGCCCAACATCCACGATTTGAACGATCTGGGCTGGCGGTATCTGGCACAGCACATGGATATGCTGCTGCCCCCGGAACTTCTGAAAGCGATCGACCCTGTTCCGTTTGGCAAGTACGCCATGCAGGAGGAACAGGGCCATTTTACGGAACATGGATACATTTCTCTCTCCGGCGACGAGTGGAACCATGAGCACCCTGCGGAGCCGGAGAAAAAGCCTTCCATCCGGGAACGGCTGGAACAGGGCAAGAAGGAATGTGCGGAGAAAAACAAGGCGCAGCCCCACAAGGAAAAGTCTGCGCCGGAACTGTAAGGAGGTGCTGATATGCCATATTACGATCACGACAAGGATTATCCCTTTGCCGCCTTTATCACCAATCTTGGGAAGTACAAT
>ULSV01015168.1_pt1 | contig 10629 bp, 4 predicted proteins | sample 1956991 | NCBI WGS metagenome assembly ULSV01 (sample SAMEA4835717, study PRJEB28245) | human gut metagenome | biome: gut microbiome; material: fecal sample | place: Denmark | collected 2008 | reverse complement strand
CTTTATCATCTTTATCTTCTTTATCATCTTTATCTTCTTTATCTTCTTTACTGTCATTATCTGAGTCAGTATCACCTTCTGCATTTGCATCTCTTATATTTTCAGGAATAAATACTTCTTGATAATCAGGTACATTAGCAGTATCACAAGATTCTACATAAATGTCAATCCAATTATGTCCAAAATAATTACATCCTCCTCCAGTATCTTCTACAGTATAAACCACTCCATTTATTAATACTTGCTTACCTTTTGCCAAAGGACTATTAGGATCTGAGAAATATTCTGGACACACTGCAATTGTATGATTTACTGTTGCAGGTACTCCTGAAGCTGTAGCTGTTGTTCCAAAGTTTCCACTTCCATCATCATTACATCCAAAACAATAGGTTGTAGTTCTAAACTGACCTAAACTTCCTCCTGGATCAGCAGTTAATCCTGAACCTTGTATCATAGTAGCATAATCAAATTCTTTATTAACTGTTATAAACCAATTGTCAGCATATGTTAATTCTATAGTATCGCTTACTGTCTCTGTTACAGTAACCTCTTCTCCTACAACTTCACCATTTATAGTTGTAATTACCTCTTTAGCATTTGTATTAACATTATCTTCTATAGCAATTACAAATTCACTATCTAATACCATATCAGCAAAAGCATTTATAAAATCTTCTTCTTTTATATCAGCCCAAAAATCTAATAAATATTCATAAGTAGTAGTATATTTTTGCATTACTGTTTTTAGATTTATTGGAGAATTTTTTATTATTTTTAATGGTGGTGATGCACTGCTATCATATGACCATTTAGCTGTAAGCAATTGTCCCTCATAATCTATTGTAAATACTTCTAAAGCCTTAGGATCATTATTAGCAACATATTGTTCAAAAATACTTCCAGTTACAAATTTCAAATCAAACACTTTTGAATTTATAGAACTTGATGCATTCGAAGATGATTCTCCTGTATTAATTCCAGTTGATACTCCACCATCTTCTATTCCTTCATATACTTTTTTAGATATTTCTACTATATTTTTTCTAGCTGTTGCTGTATCATTTACATCATTTGACATAACAACTATTATATATGGTGATCCATCTTTAAATACTATTGCTCCATCATTTTCTACATTATCTAATTCACCCGTCTTATTAGCTGTTTCAACACCATCAGGTACTCCTGCTGGAATCTTTTCAGTTAATGTTTGTTGTTTTAGATAACTTAACATCTTTGAAGAAGCACTTTGACTTACACAACGCCCTTCCATTATCTCTTCTAAAATTTTCCCAACATCTTTTGCAGAAGTATAATTATCTCCTGAACTTTTAGAAGCTAACATCTTTCTATTTATTTCTGTATTAGTATATCCATTAGCTTTTATATATTGATTGATCTTATCAAACCCTAATTTATCAATTAATCTATTAGTAGCATCATTATCACTATGAGTTATCATTATTTTTAAATCAGCTTCAACACTCTCTAAAGAAATATTTCCTTTGTAAATTTCATTAAATGTTGTTGCCATTATAAATAATTTTATAAGACTTGCAGATTGTAATTTTTCATTATTTATATTAACTACTACATCATTAGATTTTAAGCTTTTAACATATACTCCCCATTTTCCTGAAGTTGCAGTATTTTCTATATATGTAGCAATCTCTTGTTCTAATTTATTATCTGTAGTATTTGTTTCACTATTTTCTGTATCACTATCGTTTTCATTAGTATTATTATTTCCACTACTTCCACCATCTTCAGTATCTTCTGTCTCTCCATTTTGTGACCATATCTCTTCTGGTATTTTTTTAGCATTCTCTGTATTTTCCCTATAAAAATGTTGTGTATCATTTTTATTATCGTCTGTTCCTAACCATTTCCAACCATATTTTTCAAATATCTTATAAATTTGAGCATCTTTTGTAATACATGCTCTCTTTTGGGCATCTGTCCATCCAGGTTTTGGATCTGTTATACCTCTATTAGTAGTAAACATTTTAGCATTTTCGTGTGAACATGAACCATCATCTTTTATATATGGATTAATTTGAGGGTTTATATCTATAGCTAGTCCTTTTGCATGCTTTGAAGGTACTTTTCCTGAATTACTTCCTCCTGCCGTCATTCTATCATTAAAAGCTGATGTATTATTTGCTTCTATAGATGCAAAATCTAAGCTTGTACCTGTTTTATGATCTGAACCAGCGAAATTATCAACAATTTCCATTCTTTCTATTGGATATTTTATCTTATACAATTCTTGGAATATCAATAATACTTCATCTGCTACTTTTTTATTAACTACCATATGACCATTTTTTATATTTCCATAAAAATCATAGTGTGGAATTGTCAAATATGATAATTCATCATAAGTTATTCCTGTCAAATTTTGCATAGAAACCCCTTCCATTTGTTGCTTAATATTTTCAGGTATATCTTGCTTTGTTCCTAATCCATCTGACGAAAAACTTTCAACCTCTGTTGAAGAAATACTTCCTGAACCAGTATTTTTTACTTCTCCTAATTCTTTATTTGGTGTAACTCTTCTAATTTTTATATTCCCTTGAAAACCATCATACTTACTTACATAACTATTATCTGCTTCTATACCCATTTCAGGCATCTCATTAGATCCTACTGAAGCTTCTAATATTGCTTTTTTTATATTTTTAGCTAATTGTTCATAACCTTCATCTGTTGGCTCAACATTATTTTTACGTAACTCTACACCTTCTGTTGCATCTATATATATTACATAACTTAAAGTTTTACAGTATTCCTCAATTTCTTTAACAAATTTCTTTCTTTGTTCTATTTCCTCTTTTCCTTTAGAATTTGGAAATGGTAAAATCTTATTAACATAAATTGTTTTTTCAGGATATTTTTCATGTATTTTTACTATTAATTTTTTCATTTCTTCTATTTCAGAAACATCATTTGTTCCCAACATTAATGAAATACCTTTTATTGACTTACTATCATCTGGTAAAGATGAAAAAGTTTCTTTTCCTGAATGTTTTTTATCGTTCAACCACTCTGATGGTTTTGAACCACTTACTGCTTTATATGTAATGCTATCTTTTAATTTAGTATTTTCTTCTATTCCTTCTGTTATCGAATCTCCTATAAATAAAAATCCATTTAAATTAGTTATACTTCCGAAAGTCTTTGTTCCTTTTCCTGGATAATTTTGATATTTAAATCCTTCTGGATCTACTTTAACACCATTTTTTTCTATTTGAAAATGTAAATGTGGTCCTGCAGAATTTCCAGTATTTCCAGATTTTGAAATAGGATCTCCTCTAGCAACTTTTTGTCCTGACGATACTAAAAGTTCTGAGTTATGCATATATGTAGAAGTATATCCCCCACCATGATCAATAGCAACCATAATTCCTGCATTTCCATTGTCACCTGCATAAATAACAGTTCCAGATTGAGTTGCTCTTACTATTGTACCTTCTGCACAACCAATATCAACACCACCATGATTTGTACTAGCTCCTGGTAATGGTGCTGGACGAGGTCCAAAGTCACTTGTTATAGGACAATCTAAAGGTAGTGGCCACCATAATAATCCATATTGTTCTGAAATATCATCTTCCCCTTCTTCTTCTTCACCCTCTTTATCTTCTTCTTCAATTTTTGCTTCTTGTTCTTCTAATTTTTTGTCTAATTCTTCTTGACTTATAGAACCACCTAAATTAGGAAATTGTGATACAAATTGTGCTCTCATTAATTTTTCAACAGTTTCTTCATTTGTTCTTAATAAGTTATGTTCCTTCTTAAATCTTTCTGCTAATTTTTTAATTATCTCATCAAAATCCTGATCATATCCTAGATAATATCCATTTTCTTCATCACCTTTTACTTTTACTTCTTCCTCTAGTTTATCTATACTAAATTCAGATAAAGTTTCTTCTGGCATATTTTCTGTTCTTATAGGTCCTAAAATTTTTTCTATAAAATCATGTAGCATTGTAAAAATAACAAGAATACATGCTATTTTAGCTAGCATTAATACTACTTTGAGAAAAATTATTTTTAATACTGCACCTGTAACTTTACCTTTAACTTTTGCTTTTTTCCTTTTGGTATCTCTCTCATTTTGGTCTAATTTTTTCTCATCAAAATCATCATTAACTCCCACAAATACACCTCCTTTCAGTAAAAACTTTTGCTATAAAGAAATTTTTAATTCTAAAAAGTCTACATATTCATCATTTACTTTATAATCTTCATAAAATCTTACAATTTTGTCAAATACAATTGTTTCCATACTTATTCCTTCATTATAATTATTACTAAATCTAATTTTCACATTTTTTTCTTCTCCTGCTTTTATAACTAAATCTTCTTCAAGACATTCAAACATAAAAGCATTGTATTTAAATCCATTTTTATCTTCTACATATACAGTATCACTTTCTAATGTTGTGTCTAATAAAATATCATTTTCAGTATTATTTTTTACATCAAAAGAATAAATTTCATAATCCATATATATATCTGAATAATCTGCTGTAATTTTTATTCCATCAACTTCTTCTTTTTTTCCTCTACGAACTCTTCCAACATATCCATTTATATTTAATTTATAATTTCCATCTTCTTTTACAATTGTATAATAATCTTGAATTACTAAACTAGTAGGCTTAGTTCCTGTAGCTAACATATTGTTATATATCTTAACTAAATAAACATATATTTTATTAGTTGACCATGCTTGAAATTCATAATCTTTATCTTTAGTAAATTTACTAGAACAATATTGATCTATGAATATTTCTTTTGATGGAAAAAGTTCTGTTTTACATTCTTTGCTTAAAGCATCATAAGCAAGATCATATTCTTCATTAATACAATTTTTTAAAAAATCATCTATTAATTTTCCAAAATCCTTTTGTAAGTTTTTTGCTACTTTATCATCAGAAATTAATGAATTTCCTTCTTCTTCATAAGTATTTTCTTCAGCAACTTCACTTTCAACATTATTAGAATTATATTTAGATTGCATTTGCTCTCTATATGCTGAATTGAATAACTGCAAAATTGCTAAAAGGAATAAAACAATTATTACTATTATCCAAAATTTAAATCTATTTTGATTGTATAATCTAATGAACTTATTCATATATCATTTCATCCCTTTCTAAAATTAATCTAATAGTTCTTTCATATCATTATTTAATTCCATTATCTGATGTTTAGTTAATGTAGTCGTTTTTTTAGCATTTTTCATAAATTTATTTTGTTCATCATAATTCTTCTTAAAATCTTTAGGTAATTGATTTGCTATACCTGCTGCATGTACTCTTCTTTCTTTGCTATATCCTTTTTTCTTTAACTTTTCTTCTGCTTTAACCACTAGATTAAGATCTCTTATTCCTACATCATAATAATCTTGAAGCTCTTTTTCTAAAAATTCTTTTGCCTGTTCACCATTAAATCCTTTATTTATTAAAAATTGATAGTTTTCTGCACTTTCTTTAAATTCTTTAAACTCTCTTTCTCTTTCCTTCTTTTTAATAGTTTCCAACCTATCATAATTATATGAAGATTTAAAAGTACTTATTGTATTTGATTCTGAAACTTTCTTTTCCACTGCATCTGCAACTTTTCCAGCCATAGATCCACCTAAGCCAGCTCCTGTTGCAACTCCTCCTGCTAACATACTTGCGGCATTTCCCATATCACCAGTAGTCATCGCTGCTGCTGTTGCTACAGTTCCTAAAGCTGTTGCTCCTAATCCTGCTCCAACTAATTTTGTGCCAGCTTTTGCAACATACTTAAGATTTTTTCCAATATTTTTTCTACTAAAAGTACTTTTTATCTTTCTTCTTTTAACTTCCGCTACATCTTTTAATCCTCTCTTAATTCTTGATATATTGCTAACATTTTTTGTTTCTTTTTCTCCATTATCATTATCATTATTCTTATCCTTATCTTTATCTTTATGATTTTCGCTTCCTTCTTTTTGATTGTTTACACCTACATTATTAGTATTTTGATCACCATATTCTACTCCCATTCCATCATCTCCAGCTACACTAGCTAAAGCAGTACTTCCAGCAGCAACTGCAGTCTTTGCAACACCCTTTGCAGTTTTTACAGCTACATCTTTTCCTTTATCAATTAAGTCTACTGCTCCTCCTGCAATAGAAAGTAATGGGTTTTTAGTAACTGCTCCTGCCGTTTTCAATCCTGTAGAAGCTTTATCTAATACTCCACTATTTTCTTGAGCCTTTTTTCCATTTCCTTTAAACATTCCAGCAACAGCTCCTACACCTTTCATAGTTAAAGCTCCTCCTGCAAAAGCTCCTAATGCTGAAGTTGATTCTGCTCTGTCTAAACCAAACATCTTCTTTATAAATTTTTCTGCTGGTAATAAAAATGCTATTGCAACAATTGCATAAATAGGATTATCTACTGCTAGTGACATAGCTGACGAAATGAGAACAGTATATAATATTAAATGAACTGGTTGAAGTATTGCATTCATTGTGTATTCCTTAAACCATAAATTAAATGCCTGTGCATTTCCATCTCTAACCTTGTCCAAAGGATAAGTTAAAGCTACTAATGGTGCAATCATTGTAAAAAAAGCCATATATAAAAATCTTTTAAAATATGTAAATGTAAACATAACTGTATATATTATTAAAGCCACATATAAAATTGTATATATAGCTGAATCTCCAAATTCACTTGATTGAGCCATAAATCTAACATAACCTGTTAAATTAGTCCTGAATCCATATGAATCACCTATTGTATTTTTTTCTATATCTGCTGCACTATTTACGGCTTCAGGATCTTCAGCAACAGCTACTATTACATCGCTACTTTCTTGACTAAATAAATTTGTTATTTTCTCTGTAATCATTAAAATTCCTGACATTATTATATGTATAACAAATACCAAACATAACGCTACTAACCAATCTACTAATCTTTGTTTGTATTTAGCTTTTTCAGGTGCAGTTGATCCTAATAAAATTCTAATTCCTAAATACACTAGTACTGAAAGTAAACCTACAATAGCAATATTTCTAAATCCCTTATACCAAGATGCAATAGTAGGTGCAATTTTTTCTGCTGGAGTTTGTTCTACTTTATTAGAACTAGATTTAGTTCCATCTCCATCTTCATCTAATTCAATCGCCTCATATTTATGGGGATTTACAAAGTTTATATCAAAAGCAGGAATTTTATTTGCAAAAATATTTTCAGGTGAATATAGTATATTAGGTATCTTCCAATCACTAAAAAAGATCCCATCTAGTTCTGTTCCTGATATTTTAACCCTTGATTCTTTAAGTGCAGTATTGAATTGATCTGCTGTTACAAATAAATAAGATTTTTCTTTATTTTCCTTTTTAAAATTGGGATCATCCTGTGATAGCATTGACGATCCAATTAATTGAGTTGTCCCTAACATAAAATGATTCATTGCTCCGAACAACAACATCTCCAATTCCAGCTATCAAATGAGACACTTCTTTTAATAAATCAAAACCTAAATCCCAAAATCCTGCTTCAACTCTTACTGGTACTACAAAGCTAAAAAGAATAACAAATAATATAGATATTACTATCTTTTGTATAATACTTTTATTAGTTAAAAATTTCATTTTCTCCTCCTTACTTTTTATACCTGTCGTTGCTTTTGTTTTGAAACTAATTTATTTAAGTTAGTTTCAACAAATTCGAATTCTTTTGCAGTTGGAACAATCTGTAAAATAGCAGTATCTGATCCAACTTTTAATAACCCTTCTCCTTTAAGACATGTTACTAAAAATCCTGCTTCACCATCACTTAGTTTAAAAACTTCTTTCAAGTATTGAATTTCTGATTTATCCTGTGCTAAGAATAATTTTGTATCAGAAGATGTTAAAACAGCTTGAGCTTCTGGTCTTTCATAAAAGTCTTGAAATCTTTGTGATACAATTGCTAATGATACATTTCTCTTTCTAGCACGTCTTGCCATTGTATTTAAAAAGTCTACGGCTTCTGGATATGGAAGTAACATCCATGCTTCGTCTACTAGTACTCTTTTTTGTCTTGCTTTACTTCTATCTTCACTATTTTTCTTTACATATTTCTCCCAAATCCAAGAAAGTAATATTTGTTGAGCAAGTGGCCTTGCAAATCTTTCTTCTAGTTGTGATATATCAAGATTTATAAATGGTGCTCCTTCTAATAATTCAAAAGTAGATTGTCCATCAAAATATGCCATTTGACCATTATACTCTCTTATATATTGTCTCATTACTTTCAATAAATAACTATAATGGAAACTATAATCTTTATTTAAATTAGATTTAGCCTTTTGTTCCAATCTTTTATACCAACTGCCTATTGTTGGCATTTCCTTTTTCTCTTTATATAACCTATCTCCTTTTTGTAAGGTTTCTCCTGATATATATAAACTTGCAGGATCATTTGTAATTCCTCTACCTGCATATTCTTCTGATACTATTTCTGCTATAACTTGTTTAGTAATTTCATTTACATCTGTACTTCTTGTACTACCTCTAGCCATAGTTAATAAAGCTTGTGTTACGTCTTCAACTTTATTTTCTACATTTAATACAATTCTTTCTCTTCCTGTTATTTCATCCTTAATTGATTCTGGCTCTATATCAAATAAATTAATAACTGTCTTTGAATTAGGACTTAATACAACATTAATTCCTCCTAAACTCTCTGCTACTATCGTATACTCTCCTTCAGCATCCAGAGCTAAACTTTCTATTCCTGCTAATACAGAAGATCTTGATATTAAAGTTTTCATTGTAACTGACTTACCAGCACCAGATTTAGCAAATATTACCATATTATAATTAGTTAATGATGGATGAAAATTATCGAATAATATTGGTGTTCCAGTTTGCTTATTATATCCTAAAGGAACTCCTGTTGAATGTCCTACTTCCGATGTAATAAAAGGAAATACTGTTCCCATTGATCTACTATCAAAAGAATGTATCTTTTTTATTTTATCTTCCATCAAAGGTAAATTTGATTTAAATCCTTCTTCTTGCATAGCCCATGTACTTTTCATACTAACAAGAGATTTGGACATTTCTGTTGCAAGCATTTTAGTCATTTTATCTAAATCATCTAAATTATATGTAAATACTGTTGATATAATAGAAGCTTCATACATTCTATTAAATCCTGCTGCTATCTCATCTCTTAATTGCTCTGCTTCAAATCTTTTTTGAGTCAAATTACTTTCTCTATTGATATTTCCTCTATCAGCAGCCACTATTCTTTCTGTTTCTAACTCATTTATAACTCTATTTAATTCATTTTGTGATCTTGATTCTGCAATTGGTGTTATATATATAGATGTATTTATATCCCCAAAAAAGTATAAATCCCTAAATAATTCTGGAAACGAACACATTCTAGGAAGTGATGATACAAAGAAACTTCTTGCATATCTTGTTACATTAGAAATAATTTCTAAATGATCTATTTTTGAAGCATCTATTCCTGAAGGTGCTATTAATTCTTTAATAGTTTTCTTTTTCAAAGTTCCTGGTTCTTCTACTTTTTTAAGCTGTTGCTTTTTTTCTTCCTCTTGTTGTCTTTTTGATTTTCTCATTTGTCTCTACCTCCTTATCTTTTGATTCATCTTCTCTTTCCTTTTTTATTTCCCTTATAGCTTCATTAGCTACATCTGCTCCTATATACCTTTTATTTTCTTTTAATATAATTTCTGCCATTTTACTAATTAAATCATCCATGTTTTGTTCTTTTTCGTCTGCTTTTTGATGACTCTTAGATTTTACTTTTTCGATTTTTTCATTTGCTAAATCTATTGCTCTATTTTCTATTTGTTGATTTAAAATTTTTATTTTCTTTTCATAAACATCTTGTGACGTAGAATATAAATCTTCATACCCTGTCATTAATGCCTTTTGAAGTCCAAATACCTCAGAGTCATCCCTATTATATGCAACATATAATAAATCTAACAATTGCATTGAATTCAAAATCTTACCACTAACAGAACAAGCTGACAAAGTTCTTATTATTGATTGTGCTTTTGTATATAATTCTGAGAAAGCCATACTTTTTAATTCTTCTGCTTGATATTTACCATTTAAGCCTTCTTCTGGATAATATGGTATAACAATATAATACTTTTTATTTAACACGTTCTTGTTTAAACTCATTTTTTCAGTATTTGAAATAAGATCTGCACTATACTCCAACATATTTCTCTGTTTTGTCAGTTCAAAAAATTGTCTTTCCAATTGTTCCCTAGTATAATTTCCACTTTGTACATTTCTATTATATTCATACATCATACTATTGTAAGTTGCTTCAATATTTTTTACTCTGCTCTTATAATTAGCAATAGAACTTTCTAAATTTATTGTTCTAGTTTGAATATATATTTGTATTGGATGTCTTAAAGTATTTAAAAATTGTTGAAACCCTTCTTCTACTGCAACCTTTTCTAATTGTGACATTAAATCATAATTTACCCCTTGGCATTCAACAACCATAATATATCTTTTTCCACCTTTTTGAACAATCATACTATCCTCTATTTTGTCAAATTCCATAAAATCATAAATTGAATTTTTAGAATATGAA
>ULSV01003627.1_pt1 | contig 10711 bp, 8 predicted proteins | sample 1956991 | NCBI WGS metagenome assembly ULSV01 (sample SAMEA4835717, study PRJEB28245) | human gut metagenome | biome: gut microbiome; material: fecal sample | place: Denmark | collected 2008 | reverse complement strand
CCATCGTTTTTCAATTAAATTGTTTAAATTTACTGGCCCAGCCGGATCGGCTCTCCGCCTCCGGCTGTAATGGTTTTTGAAGTGGTTGTCTGGGATTCTCTCTGAGCTGTATCTCCAGAGCTTTGTGTTTCCTGTCCAGACTGTGCGCTTTCTGGATTTCCAGTGTTTCCTACAGCCGCTGAGACATCTGCTCCGGTGCTGTCGGCATTGCCGCCATTGTCTGTGCCAGCGCTTTCTTCTGTATTCTCTGCCGTTCTTCCGTAATTTAGGGCCGCGTACACATCCAGCATGCCGTTGCTGCTGAGTTTGCCTTCCAATGGCGGGATCTTGCGGGCGGTTTCTAACAGAACCTTGCGGATGTCGGAGAGGTGCAGGTCGGTGCGGTAGGAATACAGGAAAGCTGCCGCGCCGGTTACCATCGGGGTAGACATGGAGGTTCCTGTCATAAAGCCATATCCGCTGTTTGCAATGGTGCTGACGATATAAGTGCCGGGTGCTGCGATATCTACGCTCTTAGCGCCATAATTGGAGCTCTCAGCCAGGTTTCCGTCGAACATCAGGTTCGCAACGGATATCACATTATCTAAATCAAAGGAAGACGGGTAATCCGGTTTCTGATCCGTATCCTCTCCGATTCCTTTCGCGTCTCCGTTTCCGGCTGATACCACAAACAGCATCTTTGATTCGCGCATGACCTTTTCCAGTTCTGGATAATATTCGGTCGTTCCAAAACTGAGGTTGCAGATGGAGGCACCGTTTGCTTCCGCATAGCGGATGGCTTCGATGATTGCCTTTTCCTCACCCACGCCGTACTGGGTTCCCAGCGCTTTTAGAGACATGATCTTGACATACTTGTTATCCGCGATTCCGGCAATACCGCCGTTTCCACGGGTCGCAGCAATGGTTCCTGCCGCATGGGTTCCGTGATCGTCCTCGCTGCCCTTGCAGAGTTCATTATTTCCATCAAAGAAATTCCAGCCGTGTACATCGTCGATATAGCCGTTGCCGTCATTATCGATGCCATCTCCCGGAATTTCGTCTTCGTTGGTCCAAATGGCATCCTTCAGATCCGGGTGGTCGATGTCGATTCCGGTGTCAATGACTGCAACCACCACCTGACGATGCTCCTCTGTACTGGCATTATAAAGATTCCAGGCAGGGAGTACATTGATATCTACGCCTTTTCTGGCGCGGGTTTCTTTGATCCGGTAAGCATCCGGACCAGCCACCGGTGCCGGCATTCCCAGATAGTTTGCCAGGTCAATGTACGTGGCAAGCTTCGGGTTGCTGTCCTTGAAGCGGTTTGTTATCTCGCTGTACTGAAGCTCCGCATCATTTTTCAATCCCCACTGGTACTTGGAATAGCTGTCAGAAGAAGACAGATTGGTTACGCCAGGGCCATAGACATCTGTTGAAAAAGTATATCGCTCCACATCATAGGCTGGCGTTTCCTGTGTCCGATCTGACGTAGTTTCTGTCTGCCCCGTAACCCTTCCGAATATCTCCAGTCTTTCAGGCTGGTACGCTGCCAGACTGGCGCCGCAAAGGCATAGTGCCAGACCGGAAACTAATTTTCGTTTATAGTTCATTCATTTACTCCTTGTTCTGCTATCCATTTTATGTTATCCACTTGCTGTGTTATCCATGGATCACTTCTATGTGATAACGCCTAATCTTACATTTATGATACAGTTTCTGATTATAACATAAATTACCAGTTCTTACTTTGAAAAATGTGTGAATTTTCCTTACGTTTTTACCCGTGATAGTAGCGTCCTTGCTGATGCTGTTCTGATTGCAGTTCCAATACACATCTGCCGGATCTGCCCATGACATTTTGCAGATCCCAGATAAAGTTTTCCAGGTGCCAGATAACAGAAAAACCCGTGGAGAAAAATCTCCACGGGCCCTCTTATGTTTGGACACAGTAGGCGCACCAGGCGCATCTACATTATATGAAAATTTCGATTAATTTCTAATCAGTGATTACTCAACGATAGAAACAACACGGCCTGAACCTACGGTTCTACCACCCTCACGGATAGCGAAACGAAGACCCTGCTCCATAGCTACCGGATGGATCAGCTCAACGGTCATCTCTACGTTATCACCAGGCATGCACATCTCGGTACCAGCCGGGAGCTCGCAAACGCCGGTTACGTCAGTTGTTCTGAAGTAGAACTGCGGACGATAGTTGTTGAAGAACGGGGTATGACGACCACCCTCGTCTTTGGTCAGAACGTAAACCTGTGCGGTAAACTTGTTGTGGCACTTTACAGATGCCGGCTTACACAGAACCTGTCCACGCTCGATCTCAGTTCTCTGGATACCACGAAGCAGAGCACCGATGTTATCACCAGCCTGAGCCTCATCCAGTAACTTACGGAACATCTCGATACCGGTAACAACGGTCTTCTTGGTCTCCTCGTGGATACCAACGATCTCAACCTCATCGTTCAGATGAAGAACACCACGCTCTACACGGCCGGTAGCAACGGTACCACGACCAGTAATGGTGAATACGTCCTCGACTGGCATCAGGAACGGCTTATCAGTCTCACGCTGCGGATCCGGGATCCAGCTATCAACTGCATCCATAAGCTCCATGATCTTGTCGCCCCACTCGCCCATCGGATCTTCCAGAGCTTTCAGAGCAGAACCCTGAATGATCGGGGTGTCATCGCCCGGGAACTCGTACTCGTTCAGCAGCTCACGGATCTCCATGTCTACTAACTCAAGCAGCTCCGGATCGTCAACCATATCACACTTGTTCATGAATACAACGATGTACGGTACGCCTACCTGACGGGAAAGCAGGATGTGCTCTCTGGTCTGAGCCATAACACCATCGGTTGCTGCTACTACAAGGATAGCGCCATCCATCTGAGCTGCACCGGTGATCATGTTCTTAACGTAGTCAGCATGTCCTGGGCAGTCAACGTGTGCATAGTGTCTGTGCTCGGTCTCATACTCAACGTGTGCGGTAGAAATGGTGATACCACGCTCTCTCTCCTCCGGAGCCTTATCGATGTTCTCGAAATCGGTAGCGGTGTTACCAGCAACTCTCTCAGACAGAACTTTGGTGATTGCTGCGGTCAGAGTGGTTTTACCATGGTCAACGTGGCCGATGGTACCAATGTTACAATGCGGTTTGGTTCTTTCAAACTTTGCTTTTGCCATTTTATAACGTCCTCCTTGATTTGCCCGCCTAGTACGGGCGATTGATTATATGGTTAGGCTGTTCTTTATTATATGCTATTTGTGCAATATTTTCAAGCCTTTTCTCTATTCCGGGCGGCAGCCCGCAAAGGGACTTCAGACAAAGCCAGAAGACCTTTGCGAAACTCCTGTGCCGGAAATTAGATTTGATTGTAATTAAGGTTTAATTACTTTTTGTGCTCGTTGATAACCTTCTCCTGTACGGACTTCGGAACCGGCTCGTACTTCTCGAAGAACATGGAGTAGTTACCACGTCCCTGAGTCTTGGAACGAAGGTCGGTAGAGTAACCGAACATCTCGGAAAGCGGAACGTATGCTCTTACGATCTTACCGCCGCCTAAGTCATCCATACCCTCGATACGGCCACGACGGGAGTTGATATCACCGATAACATCACCCATGTACTCCTCTGGCATGGTAACTTCAACCTTCATGATCGGCTCAAGCAGGATAGCGCCTGCCTTCTGCATAGCCTCCTTGAATGCCATGGAACCGGCAATCTTGAATGCCATCTCGTTAGAGTCGACCTCATGGTAAGAACCGTCGTATACGGTAGCTTTTACGCCGAGTACCGGGAATCCAGCAAGGATACCGGACTTAGCAGCCTCTTCGATACCAGCGCCAACTGCCGGGATGTACTCTTTCGGGATAGCACCACCGACAACGGTAGACTCGAACTTGAAGGTTTCTTCTGCGTTCGCATCCATCGGCTCGAAGTGAACTTTACAGTGACCGTACTGACCACGACCACCAGACTGCTTAGCATATTTGCTGTCTACGTCTACGGCCTTGGTGAAGGTCTCTTTGTAAGCAACCTGCGGAGCACCAACGTTAGCTTCAACATTGAACTCTCTCAGAAGACGGTCTACGATGATCTCCAGATGTAACTCACCCATACCGGAGATGATGGTCTGGCCAGTCTCCTGGTTGGTGGATGCACGGAAAGTCGGATCCTCCTCTGCAAGTTTTGCAAGTGCCTCACTCATCTTGCCCTGACCAGCTTTGGTCTTAGGCTCGATAGCGATATCGATAACCGGCTCCGGGAACTCCATGGACTCCAGGATAACCGGATGATTCTCATCACAGATGGTATCACCGGTACCGGTAATCTTAAAGCCTACTGCTGCAGCGATATCGCCGGAGTAAACTTTGTCGATCTCCTGTCTCTTGTTAGCGTGCATCTGAAGGATACGGCCAACACGCTCTTTCTTGCCCTTGGTAGCATTCAGAACGTAAGAACCGGAATTCATGGTACCGGAGTACACACGGAAGAATGCCAGTTTACCTACGAACGGGTCAGTCATGATCTTGAATGCCAGAGCTGCGAAAGGCTCTTCATCGGAAGAATGACGGAATACTTCATTGCCGTCCATATCGGTACCCTTGATAGACGGGATATCGGTCGGAGCCGGCATGAACTCGATTACAGCGTTCAGAAGTCTCTGAACACCTTTGTTTCTGTATGCACTACCGCAGCATACCGGAACAGCGGTACACTCACAGGTAGCTTTTCTTAATACTTTCTTCAGATCCTCGATAGACGGCTCTTCGCCTTCCAGATACTGCATCATCAGATCGTCATCCAGCTCGCAGATCTTCTCTACCAGCTCGGTGTGATATAACTCTGCATCATCCTTCATATCATCCGGGATTTCGCAAACAGTAACGTCGTCGCCCTTATCATCGTTGTAGATGTAAGCCTGCATCTCGAACAGGTCGATGATGCCCTTGAACTCGTCCTCTTTACCGATCGGCAGCTGTAAGCAGATAGCGTTCTTACCAAGTCTGGTACGGATCTGCTCTACTGCGCCGTAGAAGTTAGCACCCAGGATATCCATCTTGTTGATGAATGCCATACGCGGTACGTTGTAGGTATCAGCCTGGCGCCAAACGTTCTCGGACTGCGGCTCTACACCACCCTTTGCACAGAACACGCCAACAGCGCCGTCCAGTACACGAAGGGAACGCTCTACCTCAACAGTGAAGTCTACGTGACCTGGGGTATCGATGATGTTGATACGATACTCCGGCTGTCCTTTGATCGGACGGTTGTCCTGGCCATGAATGGTCCAGTGACAGGTAGTAGCTGCTGAAGTAATGGTAATACCTCTCTCCTGCTCCTGTTCCATCCAGTCCATGGTAGCAGTACCTTCGTGAGTATCACCGATTTTGTAGTTTACACCAGTGTAATACAGGATACGCTCAGTCAAAGTGGTCTTACCAGCATCGATGTGAGCCATGATACCAATATTTCTGGTTCTCTCCAACGGATATTCTCTTCCAGCCAAAGCTTTTTCCTCCTATTAGAATCTGAAGTGGGAGAAGGCCTTGTTAGCCTCTGCCATCTTATGCATGTCTTCTTTACGTTTTACAGATGCACCAGTGTTGTTTGCTGCGTCCATAATCTCGTTTGCCAGTCTCTCTTCCTGGGTCTTCTCGCCTCTCTTACGGGAGAACATGGTGATCCAGCGAAGTGCAAGAGTCTGACGTCTCTCCGGCTTAACCTCGATCGGCACCTGATAGGTAGCACCACCGATACGTTTTGCCTTAACCTCCAGAACAGGCATGATATTGTTCATAGCCTCTTCGAAGACTTCCAGAGCCGGCTTGCCGCTCTTCTCTTCTACACGGTTAAATGCACCGTATACGATTTTCTGTGCAACACCCTTCTTACCATCAAGCATGATATTGTTGATCAGCTTGGTTACAACCTTGTTGTTGTATAAAGGATCTGCTAATACATCTCTTTTCTGAATATGTCCTTTACGTGGCACGTTACTTCCCTCCTTAATTATAGAAATTAATTCATAGGTACTCACATGTTTCCATAAAAATGTGTTCGCGCACGGTTCTATCTATTCCTGCAACCACAGGCAATATCATCCCGGCACTAACTACTTTTACTTACGTTAGTGGTACTACTAGTGTAAGCTGTTACTTATTATTTCTTCTTAGCGTCTTTCGGTCTCTTAGCGCCGTACTTGGAACGAGCCTGCTTTCTGTTGGCTACGCCTGCGGTATCAAGAGTACCTCTGATGATGTGATATCTGGTACCCGGAAGGTCCTTAACACGGCCACCACGAATTAATACTACGCTGTGCTCCTGTAAGTTGTGTCCCTCGCCCGGGATGTAGCTGGTTACCTCGATACCGTTAGAAAGACGTACTCTGGCGATTTTACGAAGTGCAGAGTTCGGCTTCTTCGGGGTTGCAGTCTTAACTGCGGTGCAGACACCTCTCTTCTGCGGTGAAGAAGTATCAGTTGCACGCTTCTGTAAGGAGTTGTATCCTTTCTGCAGAGCCGGTGCGGTAGACTTCTTAACTGCGGTCTGTCTTCCCTTTCTCACTAACTGGTTGAATGTTGGCATTCCTTTCACCTCCTGTGATATTGTCTGTTGGTTGCTGTATTTCTTTTCAGCTTTTTTGCGCATCAAAAAATCCTGCGATTTTCGCACGCCATTCTATTATATCCATTTCACCATAGCATGTCAAGGATATTTTTGTAATTTTTCTGGACAACACAAAATAAAATGAACTGATCAGAGTATTTCCAAAAAGGAGGGTTTTTATGCTTCCATCACGCCCCAAGGCCTTGTTAATTTCCCTGGTTGCATCTTACCTGCTCTCTGCCGTGCTGCTCTTTATCCTGACCTTTGTCCTTTACAGGCTGAAGCTGAAGGAGTCGCAGATCACGCCGGCGGTCTATCTGCTCTATGGCATTTCCTGTTTTGCCGGCGGCCTGCTCTGCGGCAAGGCGCTGCGCACCCGGCGTTTTTTCTGGGGACTGCTCACCGGGCTTTTATATTTTCTGGCGCTTTTTGCTGCATCTGTTTTGCTGCGCCAGGGCAGAGTCCCGGACTTTTCCCATGTGCTCCCGGTGCTCGCCTGCTGCGCGGCAGGCGGAATGGCCGGGGGGATCTTAAGTTAAAAGAAGAAAAGATAGGCGGTGCCACTTTCTGCCGGCACCGCCCATCCTGCATGATTTTTAATTCTGTTCCGCTGTCTTTTCCGCTTCTTCCTCTTCCGTTTTTTCCGGATGATGGATCCGGATGCGGATCTTTCCGATCCGGTTTTTATCCATATCCTCTACCTTCAGGTGAAGGTTCTCGTAATCTACTTCCTCTCCTTCTTCCGGCAGATGATCCAGAAGGCCGATCACCAGGCCGCCGATCGAGTCATAATCCTCTGACTGCAGCTCCAGTCCCAGGCGGTCATTTAAGTCATCCAGCTTGGTGGAACCATTGACCAGATATTCGTCTGGTCCGGTCTCTTTTACCTCGTCCTCTTCATCCTGGTCGTACTCGTCACGGATCTCCCCGACGATTTCCTCAAGCATATCCTCAAGCGTAATCAGTCCGGCTGTTGCACCGTATTCATCTAACACGATAACAATATTGTTGAAGGTTTTGCGCATCTCCAGCATCAGCTCGGCTGTCTTCTTATATTCATAAGTATAAAGCGGCTGGCGTAGATAATCGCGGATGGAAAAATTCTTTTCTTTTTCGTGATCGAATAAAATGAAATCCTTCATATTAACAATGCCAATGACATTGTCTGTGTTTTCCTCGTAGACCGGGATACGGGTAAAGCGTTCCTTCTGGAACAGCTCCATGAGCTCACCGAAGGACGCCTCTGCATCCACCATGACCATGTCGATGCGCGGGACCATGATGTCTTTTGCCACGGCATCCCCAAAGTCGAACACATTGTTGATCATCTTCTTTTCTTCACTCTCAATGACGCCCTCCTCGTGGCTGACCTCCACGATCGTGCGGAGCTCATCCTCTGTGATCGGATCCTGTTTTTTATTCGGGTCGACCCGCATCAGAAACAGGACCGCCATAGAAAGCTTATTCACAATAAAAATAACCGGAGTCAGAACGACCATCAGCACATGGATGATCCCTGCATATGCAAAGGAAATCTTTTCCGCATACAGCGTGGACATGGTCTTCGGCGTAATCTCACCAAATACCAGGATCAAAAGAGTCAGCACACCGGTCGCAATTCCTACTGCCGCATTGCCAAACAGACGTAAGGTCAGCGTTGTCATTAAGGAAGATGCCGACAAATTTACAATGTTATTGCCAATCAGAATGGTACTGAGCATCTTGGCCGGGTCTTCGATCACCGCGGCAACCATGGCCGCACGCTTATCGCCACCCTCCGCAAGTGTCCGGACCCGGACCTTATTGACGGTAGTCAGGGCAGTCTCCGCCGATGAAAAAAATGCAGACAGCAGAAGAAGGACCAACACTGCTGCAACCTGTATGCCCGTACTGTCTCCAGAATCTAACATGATTTTTACTCCTTTATTCTTTTTCTATAAAAATTATCTACGATTCTACATGTTTTCCTTTTCGCTGTCAACCGGAGTTTTCGCAGGCAGCACACCCCGGAGTTCTTTGAGGATCTCTGCCCCAAACAAAATGCCGGATCCGAGAAAAACAAAGATATCCCCAAGGTTGAAGACAACCTCCTTCAGTTTTCCACACTGGATGCTGAAATAATCCACCACATAACGGCGCACGAGCCTGTCGTAAAGATTACTGAGGGCACCTCCCAGGATCATGGCGATTCCAAGCTTCTGCACCTTTTTTCCTTTCTGTGGAAGCAGTGCTGCCAGATACCCTGCCAGGCCGCAGATCACGGACAGCGGCAGCATACGCACCACCTCCCCATGCTTTTCCAGAAATCCAAAGGGAAAGCCCGCGTTATGGTTATGGTACAAAAGGATCTTTCCGCATGTATGCGGCAACGGTTTTGGAAAATCTTCCGGTTTTTCCCGTTCGATCAGCCATTTGATCCCAAGGTCCAGAGACGATAGTGCCGCAATGATTGCTGTATAGATCATAATTTTTCCTCCCGGTTTATGCTTTTATTTCTCTATTGTACTATTGAATCACTGCCGCGTCAAACAGCATATACTATGAAAAAGCTATGCGGAGCACCCATGATCCCATGCAATACATCCCCTGCCTCTGAAGATTACGCAGACTTCATTGTCCGCTATTCCCCGCGGGCTGTGGAATCCCTCTATGAGCTTGCAGGAACCACCTGCGTCAATCTGGTCAGTCAGGAATTTGCCATTGTCCATGTACCGCTGGCAGGTGTTCTTCCATTAAGTCTTACCCGGCAGACCTATTCTGCCATTCCAAAGCTTTACGGTCTGCAGGATACCACGGCACTGGAAAGCGCAGGCATTCTTCCGGTCTTCTCCCAGCCCAATCTTGCAAGTACCGGACAAGGGGTACTCATAGGCCTGATCGATACCGGAATCGACTACACCAGCCCATTATTCCGGAATCCGGATGGCACCAGCCGCATCTTAAGCATATGGGACCAGACCAGGGAAAATGAGTCCTTACCACCACCCGTTGCCGGTTTCCAGCCTTTTTTCGGGAGCGTCTACAGCCAGGAGGATCTAAACCGTGCCCTCGCCGCCGGTGACCCGTTCTCCATAATCCCCGCAACCGACACAAATGGGCATGGAACCTTTCTCGCCGGAGTAGCTGCGGGAAACCAGGCCAGCACACTCCCTGCATTTTCCGGCGCTGCCCCGGACGCTTCCCTGGCCGTTGTCCGCCTAAAGCCAGCCAAGCAATATCTGCGGGATTTTTTTGCCGTTCCGGCGGATGCCGATGCTTATCAGGAAAACGATATCATGGCTGCTGCTGCCTTCCTTCTGGGAATCGCAGGCCAGTACCAGATGCCGCTTGTCCTCTGTCTGGGTGCCGGGACCAGCCAGGGCAGTCACAGTGGCCTTTCTCCCCTTTCCATGCAGCTTCAGGCCTTAAGCGGGACCCGAGGCTTCGCCTGTGTCACAGGTGCCGGAAATGAGACTGGCTTTGGCCGCCACTATTTCAGCCGTCTGCCTGCAAATCAGGAATTCGATGATGTTGAGCTGCGCATTGCCGCCCCGGGTAAAGACTTTTCCATGGAGCTGTGGGCAGATGCCTCTGAGCTTTATACACTCGGCTTTATTTCTCCCTCCGGCGAAGTGATCGAACGGATCCCGCTGGCGGTAGGACAGGAAACCACCCTTTCCTTCCGGCTGGATGCCACCCGTATCTTTATCAGCTACCAGCTGACCGAAGCCGGGTCCGGCCGTTTTCTTGCATTCTTACGGTTTCATGGTCCGGCTCCGGGCATCTGGCACATCCGGGTCTACCCTGCCCTGTATGTCACCGGGCAGTTCCACATCTGGCTTCCCCTGCAGTCCTTTCTTCCAGATGACATCCGTTTTCTCCGCCCCGATCCCGATATCACCATCACCGACCCCGGCAATGCCCCTCTGCTTCTGACCATCAGTACCTACAACCATGTCACAGACAGTCTCTACATCCACAGCAGCCGCGGCTTCACCGCTACAGGGCAGGTAAAACCTGACCTTGCCGCTCCCGGCGTCGACGTACAGGGCCCGGCGCTGCAGTCCCGGGGTAACACAGCTTCCACGCCGGTTTCCTTCACCCGCCGCACCGGAGCTTCTGTCG
>ULSV01019818.1_pt1 | contig 10794 bp, 6 predicted proteins | sample 1956991 | NCBI WGS metagenome assembly ULSV01 (sample SAMEA4835717, study PRJEB28245) | human gut metagenome | biome: gut microbiome; material: fecal sample | place: Denmark | collected 2008 | reverse complement strand
ATCCATAAAGGAAGCCGCCCGCAAGTGGGGGATTTCAGAGCGTTGGGTCAATCAATACTGCACAGACGGGCGTATTCCCGGTGCGGAGCGTTTTGGGCGGTCATGGGCAATTCCAGACACCGCCGAGAAGCCCACTGACCCGCGATCTAAGAAACATCGCCGGGATTGCAGAGAGACAAACCGCTGAGAAGTGTCTTTGTAAAGAAGATACGGCGAGGAAGTGAATGACATGATTTCCGATGAAGAATTATACAGACAATATATAAGCGGCGATGAAACAGGACTTGACGAATTGATGAAAAAATACGGCGACCCGCTGACCTTATACATAAACGGGTATCTGCATGACGTTCACGAAGCGGAGGACTTGATGATAGAGGCTTTTTCCTATCTGTTTACGAAAAAGCCACGCATCCGGGACGGTGGTTTTAAGGCTTACCTGTATAAAACGGCGCGGCACATGGCTTTGCGCCACAAAAGCAGACAGCGTCTTTCCTTCAATCTTGACGATCTGACTGAGGAACCGGACGGACAAATACTGGTAGAGGAGGTTGTCCAAACAAAGGAAAGAGATCAAATTTTGCATTTCTGCATGGACGAATTAAACCCAGATTACCGGGAGTCACTTTATCTGACCTATTTTGAAGGCATGAGCTACTTGCAGGCTGCCGAGGTCATGGGAAAAAGCGTAAAGCAGATCACCAATATGGTGTACCGGGGAAAAGAGCGTTTGCGCGGATTATTGGAACGGGAGGGGATCACAAATGTTGAGCCATGAGGAACGGATTGCAGAAGTAAAACGGCGTATCGCGGAAAAAGAGCATCAAAAAGGGCTGCGGCAGGCACGGATCGCCGCCGTTTCCGGCGTGGCAGCGTGTCTTGCGGTGATCGTAGGCGTTTCCCTGTTCATGCCCGGTATTGTGGAGCAAATCGAGCTGGGAACTTCCTCCGGCTTTGAAACAGCGGCAACGATGTTCGGCGGCAGCGCCGCGCTGGGATATATCGTTATCGGGCTGCTCGCCTTTGTTCTCGGCGTATGCGTGACGATTTTGTGTTTCCGAATCCGTCTGCTGAACAAAGAGGAACAGATGGAGGAGCAAAAGGGGGACAATGCGGATGGAACTTGTCAGTAACCTTTTGCAATTCATCGTTACCCTGCTGGGCTTTAGCCTAAGCGGAATCTGGTATCTGAAAAGCCGAAAACAGACGTATTTTCTGTTGACCTGCTTTTACGGCTGCTTTGCCCTCGGCTCTCTGTACTGGACGCTGTATCTGCTTTTATTCTCTGAAACGCCGCAGGTCTTTTATGTGTCGGAGTTCGGCTGGATGGCAAGCGTTATTTTTCTTTACATCCTGCAATACGCCCTTTCCTCTGCGGAGGAAAGGGGCTTTGCGACACGCAAAGCCCTGATTGCCCTCTTGGTCGGCGTTCCGCTGTGCGTGTTTTACTGCACCTTTGGGGACATCCTCTCCAATCTGCTCTGGTGCGGTATGATGATCGTTGTTTCCTATCATGCGATCCGGGGGCTTGCTTACGCCCGGACGCAGGCGGGAGCGGCGCGTGATATGCGATATTTCCATATTGGGGTACTGTGCTATGTGGCGGCAGAATATGCCCTCTGGACTTCCGGCTGCTTTTGGCCGGGAGATTCCATTTCCAGCCCCTATTGCTGGTTTGATCTTCTGCTGACGCCCTGTATCTTCGCTCTGCTGCCCGCTACAGGAAAGGCGGTGGAGGGATGACCTATATTGAAAATATTTTTATCTGTATGGCGTCGCCCCTGCTGATCGCCGCCCTGTGCATGGGAAAGCGGCAGACAAAGTTTTTCCTGTTTTGCCTTGCGGGAATGGGTGCGTGTCTGCTCTCCGCTTACATCAATACCTTTCTCGCCGCACTTTATGGGGCGGACACCTTTGGCGCAACTGCGGAGATCGCCCCGGTGGTGGAGGAAGTGATGAAGCTCCTGCCGCTGCTCTTTTACCTCTTGGTATTTGAGCCGAAAGCGGAACAGATCAAGATTGCCGCTGTGATCACCGCTCTTTCCTTTGCCACCTTTGAAAATGTCTGCTATCTGATCCAAAACGGGGCCGGACATTTTTCCTTTATTTTCTTCCGGGGCATTGGGACGGGAGCGATGCACGTCATCTGCGGGGCCATCGTCGGAGGAGGGCTTGCGTATGTGTGGCGGCGGACGTGGTTGAAGATTGCCGGAACCTGCGGCCTGCTGGGAGCGGCCATCACCTTTCATGCGATCTATAATCTGCTGATTGCCTACGGCGGCGCGGCGCAGTATATCGCCTATCTTCTGCCTGTGCTGATTCTGACAGTGGGAAAGCTGCTTGCCCGCCGTCTGACACCATAATGAAATAGATTTTTTCCTTTGGGAGCTGCCTTTGCGCGGCTCCCAAATTTTTTGAAAAAATATGATTTTGGGGTGAGAGTTTTTCCGCGTTTTTGTACCTATATAAATGAAAGGCTTTTTAAGCTGAGTTTTCAGAGAGGAGGTTTTGCGTGTATGTACGATACAGAAAAGCGTGTTGCGCTGGTAAAAAAGCGAATAGCGGAACACCGCCGCAGACAGGTGCGGCGGAGCATCCGCAGTCTGTCTGCCCTGTGCGTCCTGCTGTTCCTATCCCTTGTGGGAACGGTAGGGACGGTGCAGGGCCAGCCGATGGACACCGCAGGAATGTACGGCGCAATCTTGCTGCATGAGGGCGCGGGCGGATATGTGCTGGTGGCGGTGGCGGTGTTTACGCTGGCCGTGGTGATCACGGTCATCTGTATGCGACTGCATGAACGGGAGAGGCAAAAACAAAAATGAGAACGAAAAGATAAGGAGGACGCAATATGAAAAAATTCCTATCCCTGCTTTTGACCCTCTGCCTGCTGCTGGGCATCCTGCCCTCGCAGGCCCTCGCCTATGTGGGGGACATCCTGCCATCTACCGGCTCGACAGTGACGACGGAAACACGGGCCGATGGAACACTCGTCCTGCAAAATGACTATATCCGCGTGACGCTGAACAAGCATGATGGTTCCCTCACGACCTCCCCGGCTGCGACGGCGGACAGCGCAAACTCAATTGACAGGCAAAAACCATACTGTGAGTTCATCATTTATGGAAGTTATGGCTATGGTAAGGCGCATCCTGCAACACTTCGCCTAAAAAGCGCAGAATTTGTGGATACGACACCGAACGGAACGGCGAAGGCTATCAAGGCGGTGTATGATCTGACGGTCAATCTATCCGGGAAATCCGTTGCTGCGACGACTGCGGTTTACTATGAGCTTGTGCAGCTCAAGGAAAATGAAACGTCGGCAGACACATGGGGCGTGCTGACGTCCATTGATAACATAAAAATTAACAATAATAGAGATGACCTATTCGGTTCCTTGACTGGTGATATGGGAGTTATATGAGGCTATACCCTCGACGCCTTCAGCGGCATGGGCCATGCGAACGCCACCGACGGCCCTGCCATCAAAATGAGCCGCACTGTCTACAATTACGATGAGCAGGTAGAAATATCCACCGAAAGCTCCGTGCTCACGAGCAAGGTAGAAAATCTGGATACATGGCAATCTTTCTCACAGGGGACTGATTGGTGCTACAACTACATCACCGAGGTCTATGTGGACGGCTACACTTGGGCAAATCCTTTTGTGGGACTGTCGGGCTACTATGAGAATAAGACCATCAAAGCCTATCTGCCCGATACGGTCAGTGTCACGCCGGGCAATAACCCCAACAGCACCCGCGTGGAGTGCAGAAACGATATTGGTTACTATTTCAGCGATGGCGAGGACTATCCAAATTCACAGCGCTTCCTCTGGGGCTTCCGCAACCTGGCGAAAGGCGCAGAGGACGTTCCGTCAGAACCGGACAAGGTAGATATTTCCATTAACGCCCAGCGCTTAGCCGCCTTTGCAAACGGGAACGGCGGCGTAACGGTGGAATATGTGGCTGACGATGCGGCGCTGGACGCGCTGAAAAAGCAGTATGGAAACCCCGTCGCCCTCATCAGCGGCGAGTACGAGAGCAAAAACGGCGCGGAATTTACCTTTACCGGCGGGGCGGCGCTGCTCTCGCCCTCCGTGACGGCGACGTGGGACAAATCGAATGGCAAGCTCATCATCAAAAAGGATGGTACGATTGAGCATAGCGGCCTGAGCCTGAACGCGCCCAGCTTCAAGTTCTATCAGCCAAACAGCGGCAGCGGCAAGGACTTGGAAATCAAACTCACGCAGGACGGCTTTTCGTTTGAGATCGACCCCGGAAAGAACGATGCCGTGATCTATGTGGACATCCCCTATGCCACGGCGAAGCTGGAACAGGCCACCGCCGACGCGGCGGGAAATCTTGTGTTCAGCGGCGAGATCGGCTTCCAAACTGTTTTTGAGGGCGCGAGCTTTACCCTTGAGGAACTGGGCTACGGCTTAAATGAGAAAAATGAATTTACGGTCAACGGGGTTCACGCCACGGGCGAGTTTGACACGGCAAAAACGCTGTCACTGGAGCTTGCAAAGGTCGAGGGCGAGGTCAACACCTTTAAGGGCAAGGAAAAATACGCTTTCAGTCTGGAGTTAAATGCCTTTGACCTCTTTGAAACGGAGGCGGAGCTGGAACTGACACGTAGCCAAAAGGACGGCAGCCTGCTCCCCAACACACTGTATTTCTATGTCGCGGCCAGCCCCGGCATCCCCCTCATTCCGCCTGTGCCCGTTGGACAGCTCAACGGCGGCGGCGCGGGCTTCAGCAACCTGGCCGACACGGTAAACGGCGATTATTTTGCTATCCCACCTCTTAAACTGCGTGGTACGCTGAAAGGCACCTATCTTCATCTCATTGAGGGCAAGGGCGACGTTGTTATCGGCCCCAGCGAGATTTCCCTCACGGCAAGCGATGTAGGTATCGTTGGCACGAACGCCTCGATTATCGACAGTTTCGGATATTCCCTCAAGCTAAACGGGCAGGAGCGGACTTATAACGGAACGGACTACACGGGCATCTACTTTGTCGGCTCCGAAGCCCTTGAGCTGGATCTGCCGAACACCGAAATAGATGTGTTTATCCTGGATACCTCCATCGAGCTAGGCGCGTTTGGCGGCACGGGTACGAAAAATGATAAACAGCATTTGTATCTCGCCATCGGCGCCAACGCTGTTGTCAAAAGCAAAGTGCAGGTCCCAAGCGATGTGCCTGTGATCGGCGGTTGGAAGCTTGGCAGTTGGGACGTTGACCTCATTGTGGGCGGACAGACGGAGTTCCCGATTAAGGATGTCAGCGTTGACGAGGGCATGAAGCAGGCATTCAGCAATATCGACGTGTACCTCGGCGCGATGACCGGCGTGTATGCCGGAATCATCGACGCGCGGCTGTGGGTGCTTGTGCCGAATATCGTGGAGACCAACTTCCGCAGGGGTGGCGGCTGGGATGTGGAAACCAAGTGGTTTGGCAGACTACCCGAATGGGATTGGTCGGAAAAAGGCGTTGAGCCAGTGGCGCAGGCTATGTCTTTGGAAGATAGCGAAGATACCGTCCTGATGAGCAGTCCGAGCCCCACTGAACAAGCTGCGTCTTTGGAAGCTGTTGGGGAATCTACCCCGACAAGCAATACGAACTCAACCGAGCAAACTGCGCCTATGGAAGATGCCGGGGAGTCTGGTCCTGCAAACAGTACGAACTCAACCGAACAAGCTGCATCTTCGGAAGATACCGGGGAGTCTGCCCCAACAAGCAATATGAACTCAACCGAGCCGGCTGCGTCTTTGGAAGATACCGGGGAGTCTGTCCCTGCAAACAGTACGAACTCAACCGAGCAAACTGCGCCTATGGAAGATGCCGGGGAGTCTGTCCCTGCAAACAGTACGAACTCAACCGAGCAAACTGCGCCTATGGAAGATGCCGGGGAGTCTGTCCCTGCAAACAGTACGAACTCAACCGAGCAAACTGCGCCTATGGAAGATGCCGGGGAGTCTGTCCCTGCAAACAGTACGAACTCTACTGAACAAGCTGCATCTTCGGAAGATACCGGGGAGTCTGCCCCTGCAAACAGTACGAACTCAACTGAAATTACGGTCAGCGCCGACACAGACGAAACGCCGTACATTCTGCTGGCGTTTGAGAACACCGTCACCGAAGAGCAAATAAAAAACAGCCTGTCTGTTACGAAGCAAAACAGCAGCGACAAACTCGAAATCCATTGGGTGAACTATGACACAGAAAACAGCGAAGATGGGCAAATCGATGAAAACAAGGACATCAACGCGACCACCGACATCATACATAACAAGACGGACAATAAGGACTACCGCGTGGCGATCCTGCGGCTGAAAGATGCCGGAACCTATCAGGTCAACACGGGTTCACTTTCGCTTGACACGCAGAAATCCCAGGGCGTTTCCATTGCTCCGTTTGAAGAACTGGAGTTGACTTTGAACAATCAGCAGGTGTCCGGTGAGATCAAATACGCCGAGGAAAACACAAAGTATGTGCTTCGCACCTATTTTGCCAAAGAAAAGGGCGGCGCGGATTATCTGATCGACGAGCAGGAGATAACGAACAGCTCCAGCATCTCGGTCAATATTCCCTCCATGGGTGCGCTGGCCCCGTCGGGCGAATATTATGTGACCTCTTTCCTGATGACAGAAAAAAGCGTGGAAAGCATCGACGAGAACGGCGAAAAGGAAACCCTGACCGGCCTTGTCGCCATCGACCATCAGCAGTTTAATACTCGGGTAAGCTATCAGAACCAAAACCAGCCGACCGCACCCCAAACTGTTACGCTGGAGCTGGCCGGAAACGAGATCATGACGGCGACATGGGGTGCCGTGACTGATGCCGACGGCTACGCCGTGACGATTTATCAGAAAGACGGCAACGACTGGATCGACACCGGCTTTGGTTACGACCTCGATAAAGAAACGACCTCCATCAATATGGCGCTGACTGTGGGTGGAGAAGAAACAACAAAGTCTAAAAACCTGTCTGCAAACGAGACTTACAAGGTGGGCGTTAGTGCCTATAAAACCATCGAGGGCGGCAAGTATTACAGCGCGGAAACCGAGTCTGCGGAGAATGGTGTGTATCTGCCTGAATATACGCCGCTGGATATGATGCTCTTCGTGAATGGAACGACCTGCACAGCCGATGAACATGGCGTATATCGCGCCTATGTGGACGGCAAGGACGATGTGCTGACGGTAAGCTGCACGACCGAGAACGTCACCTACAAAGTCACAAGAATGGACAAGACTAGCGACAACGAGATTTCGACGGATTCTGACGGCGCTTATCCAATTCCCAACTTTGAGGGCAACCTGATGTTCAAAATCGACGGCATTTCCGAGATTGAGAACAGCACCGCAAAGGATGTGACCAGCGTATTCCTGTTGGTGAGCGTGGACAAAACAGCACCCATGCTGACGCTCTCCGATCCGGTATTCTATGCCGATATGACCACGGGTGCGTATCAGATCACCGGCACAGCGGATGCGGGAAGCAAAATCATTTACGGAGATGATGGTGCATCGGTCAATGCAGGCAGCGACGGAACCTTTACCATTCCCGGTACGCTGGATGAAAACAGCGGTGTTCTCTCCCTCTGCGCACAGGACAGCGCAGGGAACAAATCCACATCGCGGTTTGCGCTGATTACGAAGCAAAACACCGCTACCGAGTTCATCGTCACCTTTGACGGAAACGGCGGTATGCCCTCTGTCGGCAGCATGACCACCACCAATCAGAAGCTGACCTCTCTGCCCAGCGCATCTCAAAGCAAGCACAGCTTCGACGGCTGGTACACCGAAAAGAGCGGCGGCATAAAGATCACGACGGATACCATATTCCATGCAGATACCATCGTCTACGCTCACTGGACGTACACCGGCGGCGGTGGAGGTTCCTCCTCCGGCGGCTCATCTTCCAATGATGGGGAGGGTTCCGTTAACAACGATGCCACCATCATCCAACGCCCCGATGTGAACGAACCCAATGTCCCCACCACGGCGCAGAGTGAGAAGGTCAAGACAGACGCTAAGGGCAATGTGACCATTACCAATCCCATGGTGTCGGATGCCATCAAGGCTGCAAAGGATGATGCGAAAAAGCATGGTAATCAGAAAAATGGTGTTGCGGTGGAAGTCCCTGTGGAGATTGATAAGAAGCTGGACGGTGTACAAATCACGCTGAAAGCGGATGCACTGGATACTTTGGTGAAGGAAAATGTCAAGCGCTTCACCATCGACACAGACCGGATGACCGATTTCGGCTTCACCTTGGATACCCTCAAGGAGCTGAACCGCCAGACCAGCGGCGACATTATCTTGAAGGTGAAGAAAACTACCGTTTCCTCTATTGAGGCAAAGGTGACTATCGGAAATCGCCCCGTTTATGACATCTCCCTGTGGGAAGTCAAAAACGGCAAGGAAACCAAGCTGAGCAACCTGAATGGAAAGACTATCAGCATTGCCATTCCGTACACACCGACAAAGAACGAGCAGACCGGCAACCTCTATGCGGTTTCTGTGGATGGAAATGGTAAGCCCCAGTGGATCACCAAGTCCAACTATAATGCCGACCAGAAGGCAGTCATCTTTGAGCTGACACAGCCCGGTGTTTACGGCGTGGGCTATGATGCTAAAATGCCAGCCTTTACCGACATCGAAAACCACTGGGCTAAGGATAACATTCTCTTTGTGGTCAGCCGTGGGTTGCTGAATGGCACCAGCGAAACCACATTCAGCCCCAATACCGGCATGACCCGAGGGATGTTTGTCACCGCTCTTGGACGGCTGGCGGGTGTTGATCCTGCTGATTACCAGAGTGGCAAATTCACCGATGTGAAAGCCGATGCCTACTATGCACCGTATGTCAACTGGGCGGCAAAGACCGGTATCGTCAGCGGAACAACAGACACCACCTTCGCCCCGGATACCAACATCAACCGGGAGCAGATGGCGGTCATTATGAAGAACTACGCTGTCAAGCTGGGCTACACAGTTCCGAAAGCCCTGGAAGCCGTGACCTTTGCGGACAACGCAAGCATTTCTTCCTGGGCAAAGGAGGCAGTTGAGTCCATGCAGCAGGCGGGCATCCTGGCGGGCAAGACGAACAATCGCTTTGACCCTGCAGGAACCGCCACCAGAGCCGAAGTCGCCACCGTCCTGTGGCGGTTTGTGGAAATCATCATTGACCCGCAGACCGCAAACGGCTGACAACAGAATGACAGCGGCCAGTGGAGCTTTCTCCGCCCACTCCGCCATAGAGACTCAGCGGTTCTACCGCTCTCTGGGCTGTGTAGATGCGGCCCAGCCCCTGCAAAAGCATGTAGAGGCCGAACCGTTCGACTGCCAGCTGGAATACAGACTGTAAAAGCACGAGCTGCATGGAAGTAAAACATAAGCTCCCCCGGAAGGCAAACGCTTTCCAGGGGAGCTTTGTGGTTACTTGGGAGTAGTATGTATTTCCACTTATCCACAGAGCATGACTTTGGCGGAGAAAGCGCCATTCTGATGGGTAAACGTACTTGTTCCGCCGTTTTTTTCCGCAATATGGTTGACAGCCTGGATACCAATTCCGCTTTCTTTTCGCTTTGATGAGAGGAAAACGCCATTTTTTTCGTTGACTTTACCGTCAAATGCATTTACGACCTCGATCAGAAGAAGCCTCTTGGCATGCACATATGCTGTTATTTCGATTTGCCGGCGGGCGGGTGCGGTGCGAAGGCTGGCTTCCAGCGCATTTTCCAGTAGATTGGATAAGATCAGGCACATATCGACCTCATCGATCGGAAGCGATTCCGGCAAATCGAGCTTGGTGCGGAAGGGAATGTCCTCGCGCTTTGCAAGAGCGCAGTAATAGCCGACAACACTGTCCGCCGTACGGTTTTCACAGAAGCACATATCGAGATTCGGGATGCGGGAGACAGTTTTTGCAAGGTAGCTTTTCAAGTCCTCCAGTTCACCAGCCTCGGCCAGCACAGAAATATGATTTAATTGATGGCGCATATCGTGCCGCGCCCGCCGGGCCTCTTCAATGGCGGTCTTGAGGCTTTCATAGCGCTGCTGCTGCATGGAAAGCAGCTGGTTTTCCTGCTGTAATCTTGCGTTGCGGTTGAGGCTGTTCGCCATCAGAAGGAAAATCGTGTTGAACCAGAGAAGCAGCACCAGAAGCGCGATGCTGAGCACAATGTAACCCTGCAGGACCCTTCCTGTCTGAAGTGTTGTCTGGTAACGCGGGATCATGAACAGGTTTAAAAGGATGAACCCCAGCGGTAAAACCCAGAACACATACCATGTCTGTGCAAAATTGTCGTCCTCGACCATCGCACGCACCGCATGGGTCGACGGATAGGATGCCGCCAGCACAAAAACCCAGCAAACTGCGTTATAAAAAACGCAGGCAGCAAAGCAGAACCATGGCCCATCCGGCGGCAGCTGCATATGCAGGACAATCGCCGCGCTGACGGCTCTGGAAAGGCTATTCAGGCAGGCAAATACCGCGCAGATCGACAGCGCGATCGTTCTGGATTTCCAGAGGGATATCCGGAGCGTTCTGGTATACAGGACAATCGCAAGCAGCGTGATACCCACAAGGACAAAAACAGTAGAAATGCGAAGCCGATAGCAGACGAGCCCGCCGCCGACGCCCAGGCCCGCCATCAGCGGCAGAAGCCAGGCGGCAAGGTTTCTTGGCGACTGCTTCAGATAGGATTTTACAGGGAAATATGCAAGCAAAAGGCCAGGGAGTGCGACGAACAGTTCCAGCATCGGACGCAGAATATCTTTCATCT
>ULSV01015707.1_pt1 | contig 10836 bp, 11 predicted proteins | sample 1956991 | NCBI WGS metagenome assembly ULSV01 (sample SAMEA4835717, study PRJEB28245) | human gut metagenome | biome: gut microbiome; material: fecal sample | place: Denmark | collected 2008 | reverse complement strand
CGACCGTCCGTGAGATTAGGACAGCCTGGATAAGAACAGGGACGCTTCGGCTTTCTCGGCATCAGTTTCACCTCCTTGTGGCATAAGAAAAGCCCTGCAGGAAATAGATCCTACAAGGCTTCTGTGATTTTCTTTTTTGCTAGTCTAATACTATCAGAAGTTGATGGTGTCATTCTATGTCTTTTCGTGCCCATCTTCAGTTGGCTCAGAAATTTTTACTTCCTGCAGAGCCCGGCTGTGGAGCTTGTGGATGTAGCGAAGCTCGTAGTTCATATCCACGGCGATCTTTTCCCAGGATTCACAGCAGATGTAGCGCTTCGCCAGAAGATCCTGATATTCCGGATTAGAAACGGACTGGATTGCATGAGTGATTTCTTTCTTCAAATTCACCAGCTTTTCCATATCTTCTGTAATCTGTTCCTCCAGGTCGATGATCTTCATGACACATTCCTCCAGACGGGAGTTACCACGGTTTGGGCTCTTAGGCATATCCGAATAAGTAGCGGTGCAGCGGGTAGCCAAATCGTTTAAGGAGTCAATCATCTGGGTTTTTGTGATAATGCGCTGATCCAGGTTACGAGCCTGGGATAAATATTCTTTTGCATTCATAGCGTACCTCCGAATAATGAAATTCCCTCGGATTGACCTATGTTGTCGTAGATTGTCATAGATTTGCTTTTACCGCATCAATTAATGCGTTTTGTGTGACTTCCTTTAGGGAAAGCGCCTTTAAGATACGTTCATCAATAGTGCCTTTGGTAATGATATGTTCTATCACTACGGTTCCGGAGGTCTGGCCTTGCCGCCAGAGACGAGCGTTGGTCTGTTGATATAGCTCCAAAGACCAGGTCAGCCCGAACCAGATAAGTGTTGATCCACCAGCCTGAAGATTCAGTCCATGACCGGCAGAGGCCGGGTGGATGACTGCGAACGGTATCTTTCCGGCATTCCAGTCGGTGATGTCCTTACTGGATTTTATCTCCCGGACATCAAAGCGCTTCTTGATTCGCTGCAGGTCATGCTTGAACCAGTAAGCTACCAGGAGTGGTTTGCCATTGGCGGCTTCGATAAGATCCTCTAAGGCATCCAGCTTCCGATCATGGAACTCGATGATATTGCCGTCATCATCATAAATGGCACCGTTGGCCAGCTGGGAGAGTTTACCGGTGAGAGAAGCCGCATTGGCAACCGTGATTTCTCCTTCCGGGAGCTCCAATATAAAGTCTGCCTTCAGTTCCTCGTAGCGTTTTTCTTCCTCCTCGGATAGTTGCACTTCGTATTGTGATGTAATCAGCTCCGGCATCTGCAGGTGATCAGTGGATTTCATGGAAATCGTGATATCCGATATTCTCCGGTAGATGGCATCCTCCGCATAAGCCATGGGCTTGTAGGAGTAGATGATTTCACCATTACGTTTGTCCGGGATAAAGTAGTTGTTACGGTAGTGGGTGATGAAGCGTCCTAAACGTTCTCCAAAATCCAGAAGCTTGAATTCGGCCCACAGATCCATAAGACCATTGGAGGAAGGTGTGCCGGTAAGACCGATGATTCGTTTTACTTTAGGTCTGACCTTCATCAGAGATTGAAATCGCTTCGACTTGTGATTCTTGAAGGAGGAAAGCTCATCAATGACGACCATATCGTAATCAAAATCAAAGTCACTGGAATCTATCAGCCAGCCAAGGTTCTCACGGTTAATGATGGTGATGTCGGCTCCGGACATAAGTGCAGCACGTCGTTCCTTCGGTGTCCCCACGCAGACTGCGAAGGTCAGATGCTGCAGGTGCTCCCATTTTGCAATTTCCGCAGGCCAGGTATCACGGGCTACTCTAAGAGGGGCGACCACCAGGATACGATGTGCCTCAAAGCTGTCAAACAGTAGGTCTGCGATGGCAGTCAGGGAAATGACCGTCTTGCCAAGACCCATATCGAGGAGAACTGCAGCGATAGGATGCGTTTCGATATAGTTGATAGCATAGGACTGATAATTATGGGGTGAGAAGTTCATGAAGCATTCCTCCAATCTGTTCCACGCCATCAATCACATAGACCTGAAAGCCAAGTGAACGTAGCAGCTTGTGCCTTGCTATTTGAAGAGGGCGAGGCTTTTTGTCAGGAGCCTTCAGCTCTACGAAGGCGATGATCCCATCAGGTAATAAGACGAGACGGTCCGGCATTCCCGCAAAGCTCGGAGACACGAATTTTACAGCGATGCCGCCATGCTGCTTTACCATCCGGGTTAATTTGTTTTCTATCTGTTTTTCTAACATTGTCATTCTCCAATCAGTGGTTATTTTTCTTATGTGCAAGGTGTGTCAATGGTATTTACATAACTTTTCTATATATGATTTTTTATAGCCTATAGAAAAGTTTATACAGAGACATTGATACACCTTGTCATTCGGTTCGATCAGTCTAAAAATTCCTCATCAAAATCGTCCTCAGTACGCAGGCGAAGTCCTTTAAAATAGCGCTTTCGGCTCAAGGTGACACGCTCGTATCCGGCATTTTCCATAGCAAAGTAGAAGTCCGCTGTGGAGCGTACATACTCATTGCAATCGATGCAGTGATTGCGGTAGGCCTGATATAGGCTAGATGAGTTTTCTTTATACTCATCACCTATGATGCACTTATCCTCTAAGAAATGTCCGAACCAGTCATTCTGGCTACGGTAATTATCGATGGCATTCTGCACGCAGGTCGGAACTGGGATGTGGTAGTCAGCATCGATCACATTTTTGCTACCTTCGATGATCCAGGAGAGGATCGCGCCGCCAGCATTGTCATAGAGATACTCACTGTAATTCTTGATGTCGCTACTGCCGGTGATCTTGGCATTAAAAGGAATAACGATCAGTCGCCTCCAGATACCATCATCGGATGCACTGACGCGAGGCAGGTGGTTGGTATACAGCACCAGCGTGTGGCAGGGCTTGAAGGAAAATGGATCCTTATATTTCTTCTCTGCAAAGACATCATCGGTAGAGCAGAGCTGCTTGACGGTAGAGTCATTAAGCCTTGCACCTTCCTGCATCTCTGCAGCAATGAGAAGTCGCTTACCCTTGACCTCGGCCATTTCCGGTTTGATGTTTCTGCGGCAACCTACGGTCAGGGTATCCGCAGAAATGTTCCCGGAGTAAAGGCCAAGCACACGGGAGATGGCATTCCAGAAGGTGGACTTACCATTGCGGCCATCACCATAGGCGATGATCAGCGCCTCCACGTAAACCTTACCGATGGCAGCAAGCCCGCAGATCATCTGGACGTAATCGATGAGCTCCTGATTGTGCTGGAAGATGAGATTCAAGCTGTCCAGCCAAATCTGCATACCTTTCTGGTTTGGTGAAACGCTGGTAATCTTGGTGATAAAGTCCTCCGGCGAATGCTCCCTGGCTCCGGCCATACCCTGACGGAGATCAAAGGTTGCCTCCGGGGTACAGAGCGCAAAGCAGTCTGCGTCCAGGTCACGAGGTGAAATCTCCAGCATCGGATGGGATTCCTTCAATGTAGAAGTAACATTCTTAGAATCACGGCGCTTGATGGCAAATGCCTGATAAGCCTTGGCTGCTAAGAGCTCACGATAGACCTCCAGCTGTTGAGCGTTCATAAGCTGTTCTGCTTTTGACTTTGATGTGCTATCAAGAATGTTCTGTGCACCGCAATTCTTCATTTTATCCAGTGCTTCCATGAGATCTCGGTTTGCTTCCTTTAGCTGTCTACGGGTAAGTTCGTGAGCCACGGCCTGAGCACCCGGCTCTGATTCCTGCCAGTAGTGGTCAGAGTAGCGGATAAAGTGGGTGGCGGGAGAATAGCGAAGCTCGTTTGAGAAGTACTTCGCTAATACCTCAGCCTGTCCTACATCGGAGTAATCCTCCGGTTTATAACAGGAAGGATCGTTGTAGAGCTCCGGTGCAACATAGCCCTCCTCCTGCTGGACACGGGCATAGAAGCGCTGGGCACTATGCCAGATGGTAGCAAGCTCGGCAGCATCCAGCGGTGGATTGCATTTATCCGCTTCATCAAGAAATGCTTGATAGGCCGTGTCACCGTCGCCATATTTCTTGATGACCTTTCCGGCAAAACGAGACATGGTTGCATTACGGCTGCCTTCGGGAATCGTTGCGCCATCATATTGACCTTCCGGCATATCCTCATCGAAAATATCCTCATTGAGATATTCCGTCAGATTCAAGCGTCCTGGATACAAAGCAACATCTGCGGCAGCAGTGCCGAAGAAGAAGCGAGCTGCATCCAGGGCCTTCGTATCGAAATAGGGAAAGATGGAATTGACCAGCTTTTTCATGTTGCTGTAAAAGGCTGCGTCTGTCACATAATCAATCGGAAAGAGAACGTGAAACTTGGGCCTTGCGGACTTGCCATTTTTTACTCTGTTATTGAAGCGGCTGTAATGGACTGCGAAGGTCACACCTGGAAAGGCCTGCAAGACATCTTCCGGAGTGATCCAGTCTTCCGGATTCTCGGAATGATCATTATCACAGTCAACTGGAAGACAGTCACTGCCGATGAAGTTGTCACCATTACGATAGCTGTTCTTATATTCTGCGCACACGTAATCATGACAGACAGTCGCCTTCAGGCTGGCTTCATCCAGGATGATGTGTTTATGAGGGTAGGAGCAGTTACCGGGATTACCGGTAACGTCCGCGCTGTAAATGGTAAACATCAGTCGTACACCTCCTGAGCTTCTTCCTCCAGAACCTTTGTGATGAATTTGAGTGCACGGATTATAGTTTCAAGCTCGCAATCACCGCCCAGCATGACCTCGAAGCCTTCTGCATCACCAAAGCGATCTCGCATAACATGGATATCCATGTCGGTGCAGGCTGCATCCTTGATGCGAAAATAGGTGCGTCCGCCGTGACCAGTGTCGCCACCTCTATAGCCTGTGGTACCAGCTTCCACTTCGAGAATGTTGCAGCTCACAACATCACGGGTATAGGTAGAGATTTCTGTTCCATCCTTCAATCTGCGTCTGTTTTCTTTGACTTCATACATAGCTTTAAGCCTCCTGATATTCTTCTGTATTCAGGCAGATGCTAAGAAAGCGTCCACCTCTAGTTTCCACTGGAGATGAACGCCTGAGTTGAGCGGATCTTTTTAATCTTTTTTGTAAAAAGGGGTTACATAGCCATCTGCACGAAGGAGAAGTCCCTTCGCCCAAGGAGGTGTGCGGCCCATTTGTTCACAGACGGCATCCAAGGACATGCGGGGATCCGCTTCGATGACTACTTCATCATGGATGTGCATAACGATGGAGCAGTTGCGGAGGGTTCTCATGGCATAGAGAAGAATATCACGGGAGGTAGCCTGTACAATATTCTCCACAAACTTTGGTCCGTAGGAATCAAGACGTTCCCATTTCTTGGTTGGGCCGATGCCTTCATAGGTAATGCAGGTGCCACCGAACTTGTTTGTACCGAGCTTCGGCTTCACATAGGCCAGTTTTCTGCCGGAAGGAAGTGTGATAAAAAGCATGCCGCTTCGGCAGGAGAAGGTAAGGCCGTATTCGGTAGTTGTGTGTTTATATTTCACGGCTTCGGTGACAGCATGATCTACATCCCACCAGAATTGCACAATGTGTGGGTTTGACTGACGCCAGGCATCTACAAGGGTAGGCAGCTCATCCTCAGTTAGCCCCATATCGATAGCCCCCATCGCCTTCAGTGCACCGACGGAGCCGCCATAGCCAAGCGCCAGCTCTGCGATTTTACCCTTTTGACGCAAATGTCCATTGATGCCGTGTTTCTCTACTGGGACCTTGAACATCTGACTGGCAGAAGCACAGTAGATATCCCCACCCTTAGCAAATACCTTCTGTCGCCATTCTTCCCCAGCAAACCAGGCGATGACGCGGGCTTCGATGGCAGAAAAGTCTGCAACCAGAAACTGTGCACCCTCACGTGGAATGAATGCAGTTCGGATCAGCTGCGATAGGGTATCCGGCACATCTTCATACAAAAGAGAGACTGCATCAAAGTCCCCGGAGCGTATCAATGCACGAGCATCAGCAAGGTCTGGCAGATGATTCTGAGGGAGATTTTGTAATTGAATGTTTCGACCGGAAAAGCGACCGGTACGATTGGCTCCATAAAACTGGAACATGCCACGGGCTCGGCCATCGCTGCAGACGGTCTTTTCCATTGCCTGATATTTGCGGACAGAGGACTTGGCCAGCTGCTGACGAAGAGTGAGAACAGAGGCGAGCTTTTCAGGAGCATTCTTTAGGAGCTCGGCTACCGCTTTTTTATCAAGACTGTCGGTTTCTACACCATTGGCAGAGAGCCATTGCTTCATCTGCAGTACAGAGTTCGGGTTTTCCAGCTTCGTCATGTTCTTGATGGCAGCAGTCAGCTCTTCGCGGGAGCGAGCATCCATTGCGATGGCCTGATGCACCAGCTCCATATCCAGTCGGACACCACGATCATTGATTTCCTGGTCGATATGGTATTCCTCCCAGACTGATTCCGGTACCGGAAATTTGCGAAGCTTATGCTGGATGCCCATTTCAGTTTCTACATCGCGGATGTTATAGCGCTTGAAGGCTGCCCATTTCTCCGGCGCATGAAAGGGACGATTCCTGGTCCTGCCACCATTGGATTTTGTTGCAGCACAGGGCTGACAGAAATATTTGATGAGGTCCTTGCCTTCTGTGAGCTTCTGCTTCTCAAGTCCCAGCACGGCACCGACGCCTTCCAAGGAAAGCGGTAATCCCATGGTTGCTGCCCAGATCATGGAGCAACGCCAGCTTTCCGGATCAAGGTATTCACCGGTCGGATAACCAAGATATCTGGAAAGACAGATACGTTCGAAGGAAGCGTTGAAGGCCCATTTGATGATGGCCTCATCCTCCAGAGCAGCAATAATCTCTTCAGGGATCTTCTCACCGCAGGCAAGGTCCACTACCTGAACAGAGCCGGAGTCGACACTATAGCCAAAGAGTAATATTTCAAAATCAGGAGATTCGCAGTATCGATACACACCGGTTTTGGAAAGCGGCACATCGCTGTATGTCTCGATATCAATCGATAAGGTTTTCATAGATTGTCCTTTCTACCAAAAAGGTGGTGAGATTGCTCCCACCACCTCCTTGGATTTATTTTGATGAGCTTAATCCAGGAAATCGTCATCTTCATCAGATGCGAAATCAGACTCAGCAGATGCCTTGCCACCAAGAGGTTCACCGTCGCGAATCTTTTGCAGATTGTTAAGTCCACAGGCGATACCCTTGTTACCGGAGCTGTTGAATGCATAGAAGCTAATGCTGGCGCGACCATACACACCGGAGTAAACCTCGGAGCGAGTAAGAATCGGATTGCGATCTGCATCCACGATGCCAGGAGCAGAGGTTGCATTGGCATTTACGAAATAAGCATTGGCGTAGGCCGGATCGTCCGGACGCTCCATGTCGCCATCACGAAGCGGAGTCTTGATGACAGAGAGGGCAGGTACAGACTTGCCATTGCCTTTGAGCTTGGCCTCGCCCTCCTTGTAAGCGGCCTCAATGGCAGCTTCAATCTTGGCGATGGTCTTGGTATCAGACTTCGGAATAATCAGAGATACGCTGTACTTCGGTGTACCTCCATTGATGGATTTCGGCTCCCAGACGTTGGCATAAGACCAACGAGTGTCAGGACCAGTGATTACCTTCATAGGATTGTTGATTTTTACATTCTTGTTCATTTAATTTTCCTCCATAAAATCAGTTTTTGCATTGTTCATTGCCGGACGTTTATCGCTCTCCGGCACGAGCGTCGGTTTACCTTGCGGCTTTTCAATATAGGCGGTAAGCAGCTCATCGAATCTGGATTTGCCAAGACGCTTCTGCATGGCAGTGATACCAAGGAGCTTCTTTTCATATGGATCAAACCCGGCATCTGTAACTGCCTGGATGACTGCCTCCTCATTGGAATACTTGCGGTTGGATCTACCTTCGACCAGCTTCCAGCCAGCCCATTCTTTACCGCTGATGGCCTGTTGCAGAGCATATTCCTTGATGTCGGATGCCCAGGCGACTAATTCATCTGCACGGGAGAGGATGTATTCAATCTCCGAATCCTCTAAAAGAGGTGGAAGCTTGAAATCGTACTGAGCCAGTGTGAGATTGGCCTCGGCTCTGGCACGGCATTCGTGCTTGGCCTTACAGAAACCACACCATTCGCCACAGAGGAAGTTCCCATCCCCGGCAAAGGCAAGATCTGCGGTCGGCTTCAGCACTTCATCCGCCCACTTGTACAGCGCATCCTTGGAAATTTCAAAGGTGGAAATATTCTGACGCCTTGGCTGGTAGATGGTCATGCTGACATTATCAATGTCGTAGATGTCATCAAAGAGCTCCAGGGCTCCAAGCGCATAGCACTTCATTTGCGGATTATCGGTCGCATCTACGAGGACTCCAAGACCGTGCTTGTAATCGCATATTCTCAAGGTGCCATCTGCAATGATGATGCAGTCAGCGGTTCCGAAGCCCTGCTCCACCCAGCGAGAAAAATCTACACGCTGTTCAATCAGAACCTTCGGATCAGCGCAGCTTTCCTTGGCGGCCTTTACCATTTCAAGGATGTAGGCGGCATAGCCATTGGCACAGTCCTCCATTTCCTCGTTGTACCAGGTGAGATTCTCCGTCGGATCACTGGTATCCATCCCCAGGGCCCTCTTTAGCTTGTACTCACAAAGCTCGTGAGCATCAGTGCCTTCCGCAGCATAATCGCTGCCTTTATCCTCGTATGTCTCGCAGAGCCTTGCGGAAGGCGGGCAGTGGAGCCAGCGGTCCGAAGAGGAAGCGGATAAGATAGCATGTCCTTTAGGTGGCATCGTCAAGTACCTCCGCATCCTTTAACAAGGCGTCATAGTGCTTCGGATCAACAGCAGATAGCTTGGAAGCACCATACTTCTGAAGTAATGTACGGATAGCAGCGGTATGCCCGGCACGGGACTTTTCTGCTAAGACAGCTCGTACATCCTCAAACTTCAGCTCCGGTTTCTTTTCTTCCTTGGCAGCAGGCTTCTCGACAGGTGCGCTGTCAGCAGTGCCACTAAACTGTTCTACTAACCAGCTGACTGCTTCGTTAATAGCAGCGGCTGCACTGCGCAGCTCTTCGATGGTCATAGCCATATCGCTCATTTTGCTCATAGCGACGTTCTCCTTTCTCTGATTGTCTTTGCTGTGCGAGGATTGTCATGTTTCTCGCCATTCTTGCGGATACGTGGGAGATTGCATTCAGTACTGCAATCAGCTCCGTGTCGTTACCGCCTGAATCGAAGTAGGACTTCTTCATGTGCTTCACCTCCGTTTCTGTGATGGTTAAGGCTTGTTGTTTCGTGCCTTACACCTTCCACTGGAGATGAGTGGGGGATTTGAGCGGAGAAAAGTTGAAAAATATAAAATCCCTCCGGGCATCGGTTGCTGGATGCCAAGAGGGATGAATTTCTACATATAATATGTAGGATTAATAACCGCGGATTTTACGGAGCTCCGTTCTGATTTTCTTCATTTGATCAGCGAAGGTGCGATGCTTGCGGCCGAGCTGTTCTGCAATCTTACGATCAGAAAGCTCGTCCCCCAGCAGTTCAATGATGCGGTCTGCATCCGGATCAAGCTCGCGGAATCTTGTGATGAGCTGCTCCAGGAGCATTGCATCAGAAAGAACATCCTCCATGGTTGGAGCAGTATCGGGAATAGTGTCGTACATATTTGCGTTACCGTCTTCTGTCGGAACATCAAGGGAAAGCATGTCTCCGGCAGCATGATATTCACATAAGTCGCAATTACCATCGCACTTCCAGAGATACTTTCTGGTGCACATACAGCGGTGATGATGCTGTTCGCGCTTCTGGGTAGCCCAGATTTCAGGATACAAAGCTCTGTACTGAGCCTCTGTGATTTCAACGAGTGTGACCTTGTAAGGATTGATCGCGTCGCGAAGTGGATAGTAGCGTTTTTTACTCTGATTGTCTTTGATTGCCATGATATTTTTCTCCTTTCGGCTTTCAAACCGAAGCGGAGATGCACATCATGGCTGCCAGTAATATTTGTCATAGTTGGTCACCTTTCGCGGATAACTCCGCTTCATTTCTGGTGACCAGCTCGTTCGTTAAAGCTGGCACGGTATTAAATTGTGTTCCATCTGAAAGTTACGAACACACTTCCTGGCCAGGACAAAGTGAACGATCAGATGGAAGGTCAGTTTAATGTCATAACCGGGACCTTTTCACGATCAGGAAGTCTGTAATATTTGAATTTAGTCCTTAACGCGAATATAATTTTTGACAAAAGGACATGTGAATGATATAATTGAAATACTTATTAAAGTCAGAAAGTTCTGTCCCTTTTGTCAGTATCAGTATAGAAAATCGACTACTGTGATCTGGGGATAGTTTGGTACAACGTGGTACATGATGGTACAAAGGCAGAAAAGGAGATAAGGCGCGTGGAATTTAAGGAATTCTTTTCAATGATGAAAAATCGAATATCTGATGGCGCAGATATCCCTTATTTCTTTAAGGATCTAATTGCAATGATTACAGAGGTTCCAGAAGAAGCATGGGATACTCCGAAGGACCCGTCGACCAAACTGACATCTGAGAATACACTGAGGTCTTACGCCAAGAGAGGCATTACTAAGAAATTTGCGCAAAGCATTGTATATAAGCTCAGCCCTAAAGATTTTGTTGTGTCATTAAATGGCAGGCCGCAAGCGGTACTTAAATTACTGGCAGAGGACTATAAGCCTTACGATCCAGCTACTACAGATGAAAATATTGCGCAGAAGCTAGCAGATTGCTTTGTTGAGATTATTCGCAGAGCAGCAGGACTCG
>ULSV01019414.1_pt1 | contig 10851 bp, 10 predicted proteins | sample 1956991 | NCBI WGS metagenome assembly ULSV01 (sample SAMEA4835717, study PRJEB28245) | human gut metagenome | biome: gut microbiome; material: fecal sample | place: Denmark | collected 2008 | reverse complement strand
TCTGCTCCGTGAGCTAAAGAAAAAATTTCCAGAAGCGTTGATTGTAGGACATCATGATTTAAATCCGATGAAGGAATGTCCATGTTACCCTTGCGTAGAAGAATACAGGGAATTGTAGGTTAGTATCTATAAGCACTCATTGCATAGCGATGAGTGCTTTTGATTTTTACAAATACATTGCAATTTTCCCTACTAGAATTTCTTGCCAAAACAAATATTTATAAATGTCTTCACCAAGATCTTAAAATCAAACCACCATGAGCGATGCTGCAAATAAAACAAATCATAGCGAAGACGACGCAACATTTTATCCATCGTATCTGTGTACCCATTATATAACGTAGCATACGAAGTAACACCCGGTCGTATCTGATACAAAAATACGTAACGAGCATCGTGTTCCATTATCTGATCAATGAAATATTTCCGTTCGGGACGAGGACCAATAAAAGCCATCTGCCCGCAGAAGACATTCCAAAGTTGCGGCAATTCATCCAAATGATGTTCACGCAAAAACTTACCCACTTTAGTCAATCGTTTATCTTTCCCACCCTTATATAACGCAGGGCCCATTTTTTCCGCATCCAAACGCATACTGCGGAACTTATAAATATAAAACGGACGGCCGAAACGACCGATACGTTCCTGTTTGAAAATAGCCGGACCACCATCTTCACGTTTCACAGCTATATAACAGATTAAAAATAAAGGAGAAAAAATAATCAGTAATATGCCCGCAATAATGCAATCCCCAATTCGCTTGACATTGCGCTCAAAAGCATTCATTCCGTCGGGAATGAAAGTTGTTTGTTGTTCCATAAATTATTAATTATAGTTTGGTTAAAGACTATTTTCTCAGAGCTTTTTTATACAAGATTGCTCGTAAAGTATTGGGCATCATCCTAGTAATCACCCGTATAAAGACATTATAGAGATATTCAGAGGAAGTTATGAATCCTAAATTTCTTAGTCGATTTTGAAAACGTAGTTCCGTTGTCACATATTTTAAACCGCCTCTCCGTTTAAACATAGCCGGTGAAAAGCGAAAATATAATAAGCTCTCTTGGATATTGTAAAATTTAGCACCGTTCTGTAGCATACGTATCCACAGATAGTAATCCTCAAAAAGAGGGAAATGTTGATATCCACCTGCTGCTAATACAGCTTGCTTACGAAACATAATTACCGGATGATTTTCTGGATTACGCTTCTTTGCAAATTGACAAATATCATCATGAACCTCAGGTAACTTTCTTGTAGAAATAATATTTGAAGTAGTTTCTTCAAACTCATCGATCCATGCTCCTACTACATCTAATTCCGGATGCTCTTGAAAAACCCTTATTTGTTTCTCAAAACGATCAGGTTTGGCAATATCATCTGTATCCATTCGGGCAACTAAATCGTAGGAGCAATGCTTTAAGCCTTCATTCAGTGCTTTACCAAGTCCTTGATTCCACTTTAAAGTAACAACTCTAAATTGGAGATATTTAGCAGTATATTCAGTTATTACATTATCCAACTCAGGTGTAAGTTCTCCATCTTTCACCAATACAACTTCTGCAGGTTGCAAACTTTGATCAAAAATGCTATCTATTGATAGTCGAAAATAATATGGGGATTCATTATAATAAACTGATAATAAAACAGAAAACATGAATTTAAATTCAGATTTATGATAAAGCTTTTCTTAACAACAAAGAAAGTGATATATATATACTCTTGAATAAAGGAAGCATTTTTAATGCCCTTAATGAATAATGTTCTTGATAAACTTGATATATCAAAGGATGACTTAGTCTCAAAAATGCCTTACGAGTAGAATTAGAATAGAACAATAAATACATAGCATCTATTTCATCTCGTATTTCCTTATAAAAAGATTCTTTTTTCAATAAATGATCAATATAAAAAGCTGCTTGAAGAGTTTCTTCTGCCAAAGAAACAGACCTCTGATGCGAAGCAGAAGAAGGGTATTGAATATAATTATATAAAGCTTCATTGATTATCTTCACTTTATAAGAGCGTGCTACTAATTGCATATATACTGTTGCGTCTTCACCAATCCTGAGATGGCAAGGGATTGACATAGGTTCATCAAATAACTCTTTCCTATATACTTTTGCCCATAGCTCCCAACCATATTTTCCACTTAAAACTTTTTTTAAATAATCTATCTTTTCTAATGTTACATTTGCCTCTTGCTTTTTCACCTTTTTATTTTTCCGAATCACATGATAACCAGCAATCACGATATCAACATTCTTTTCAAAATGACAAATAAATTTCTCCAAGAAATCTGAAACTAACGTATCATCTATATCTAGAAAACTAATATATTCTCCTTGTGCCTCTTTTATTCCTCTATCACGTGCAATAGCAACTCCTTGATTATTCTGACTACACACTACAAACCTAGGATCTCCTTTCGCAAAAGACTGAAGTATAGAAAGTGAATTGTCTGTACTACCATCATTTATCAAAATAGCCTGCCAATCAGTATACGTTTGCTTTAACAAGGAATATAAACAAGCAGAGATATAACGTTCACCGTTATATACAGGAATAATAAAAGAAATAGTCATCTTAATTCAGTTATACATTTTTTAGAATGAATTTCATCGAAATAGAAATAAGAAATAAGAAATACCACTGAAAAAGTCATTTTATTAAGTCCAATAGTTACTGCTTTACATTCCAATAAAAATAAATATACAATTATTAATAGCTTATAGAAAAACATATTAAAATGTGAGACATGTTGAATTTTATTATATTTAATTGGAGCAATAAGTATTAATTGATAAATAATAAGTAGCATATATCCCCCAATTCCCCAGTAAAACAAATTCCGCAAAACTCCAATATCTACATGTTTGTAATAGGCACCTGTCAAAATATCTATAAAACTTCCACTACCGTACAATATTTCTTCTATTGATGTAGACACTTGCCACATTTCTTCTAACCTATCAGTAGATGAAGTGGAGAATTCATCATTATAGTACATTTTATAAAAAGGTTCAAAAGCAAAAGGAAAAACATTATCAACCAAATGTTCAGTCATTGAGGGAAAAAGGAAATATAAAAATAAAAAAAACAAAGCAACTCCTAGTAATATTTTTAAAATGAACATTAATTTAGTCCGGTAACTTTGTTGATTAGAAATCATAAAAAAGATACCTCCCAAACAAGCTCCAACAAACCCAGTTCGTCCAGCAAAAATAGTCCCCATCAATAACAGTATCCCCATTAATGTACTTCTCATATTTACTCCCCTGAGCAAATAACGTTTCACAAAAACAATATATATAAGTCCATAAGCTAGCCCCAAACTCCATCCCACTCCTGAGGAAAGGGCTAATCCACGCACACCTCCTCCATAAGCATCTTGCAAATCATGAGCACGACTAAAATAAAGAATAAAATGTGCAAAAGATGGTACAGACATAGCTATCAATTGAATAATAGATTGTACTAGAAAAGCCCATATTATAGTTTGCTCTATTTTTAATACGGTATATTGTTTCTGATATTTTAAATAGATAACAATAAAAATGCCACAAATAAAATGAAACATTTGAGCAATCAATACTTTAATATACTCTAATTCCATAGTTAAATGCAAGCAACTATAAAGAACAGCGGTACCTATAAGAAGCCATTGAAATATAAATATTTTTACAATAAAATTATTTTTCAATTCTAAAAGTAAATAACAACCCCATTTTTTTTTATATAAGCAACAAAACATCAATGGAAGAGCTATAATTATAGAACTTGTCAAGGGCCCTATAATATAAAACGAAAATACGTAACAGAACACAAGAAGAATATCAACTAAAGGAATAGTAGATGATATATTATTATTTATTTCCATTTTTTCAATTTTCTCTCTATACACGACAGGACATTAAAACAAAACAACATTTTTTTTGAAGCCATCCAAAGAGCTATTTTCCAATAGTATGACATACAAGAATAAGAAAAGATATAACGATTAGCTGAAGGATATAACATATTCCTTTTTTTTTGCAATTCACCTTTGCTACCCAATAATAGGTTTAATTTAACGGTAAGCTTCATAAAGCACAAATCTTCTCCAAATGTATTGGAACATTGATTAGTAAGAAAAAAAGATTCAAGTAATTGAATAGAAGCAACCAAATTTTCTAAAGATTTCTCGGTAATACTATATGTATATGAACTCGTATTATGATGAATATAATGATAAAGTGCTTCAGGTATATAATCTATTTTAGTAGCATGAAAGCATAAAGGAATAATAGTAGATACATCCTCCCACATATTGATACCTTCGGGAAAGCCTATCTTCGTCCGTTCATAAAGACTTTTAGTTATTAATTTATTCCAAGTACCACAATGTAATTCCCCTCTTAGCATTTTCTTAACACATTTTTCTGATTGTTGCGGAAATAATTGTTTTCGTATTGTAGAGTGGGCAATATAGTCATCAAAGAAGTCACACCCTACAATATCCGCACTTGTTTCAAGAGCCTTTACCAGTAATTTTTCATACATATTCTTCTCTACCCAATCATCACTATCACAGTATATAATATATTGTCCTGTCGCATTTTTTAAACCTGTATTTCTTACTGCTGATATGCCCCTATTCGTCTCATGTTCTATTATTTTAATCTGTTTGCGACGTTTTGGATACTCCTTCAGCACATGATGTAAAATATCCATACTATCATCCGGGGTACAATCATTCACAAAAATAAACTCTATATTTTCCAATGTCTGCTCCATCAAAGAACGTACACAACGCTCAATATATAACCTTACATTATAAATCGGAACAATCACACTTATTTTAACAACATCTACTACCAGCATTGTGAGTTATGCTTTTTCAAAGCGCTTTATGATATATAAAAACTTCAAGAGTAATGAGTGAAAACAAATTTCTATCTTTCTTTTCCACAATCCCGGACATCGTTTCTTTTCTTCTTGATTGATGGATGTAGGGTACTCTCCACTCCAGTTCTGATCTAACAAGTGAGGAAGTACGGCATACAGTTTTACTCCCTTTTTGCGAATATAAAACCAATCATCAGCAGTAATAAAAGGTCGTTGTTCTATCAACAAAGAAGCTGCTTCTCGATTTATAATATAAGCATGGGTCAAAAAGGCATCATATACACGAGCTAGACGATAATGTTGTTTAATAGTCTTTGTACCCAAATACCAATACCAACCAGACAAAAGTATGACACGGGGCTCATCGGTATTCAACAGTTTCTCAATCTCAGGCACAAGAGTATCAATCTTGTGACGAATCACAATATCATCTTCCAAAATCAATGCATATTTTTCTCTTGACTCCACTAATTTTCTATAACATTTTTGATGACTAAGCGTACAGCCAATTTCTCCTGGGCGAACCTCTTTTACATATCTTTTACAAAAAAGTTCAGTATTAAAAAAATCATTCTTATCTTTGTCAGTCATCCCTCTAGCATCCACAGCTTCTACAAACTCGGCAGATAAAAAGAGCATTTTTTCAAGCTGCTCCTGCATATATCTTTTACGGTCAACAGATTTTTTTAGATTTATAATATATGCCTTCATTAGTAGTTTATAATATAATGAATAATTTCATCGTTTCCCATTATTCTATAGATTGATGATTCGGTCTATAATAGATTCGTTGCGCCCTTTCCAAAAGAGCTCTTTTATCACCTTTATTTCTTTTATATTTAAATTCTTTTTCGATTCAACAATTTCCAATAAAGCTTCGAAACTATATACACGTATTCCTGGAGTATATATTTTATAATCAAAAGCCAAATCCCTGTTCAAGGTACAATACTCTTCTTCGTCAAAAGGAAATAACAGAATTTGTTTATTTGGTATCAGCATATAATCATAATAAATTGAAGAATAGTCTGTTATTAAAACGTCAGTAAAAGGCAAAATTGGATATATATCACAAGAAGAATCGATTATCCTTAGATTTGAATAACTCACTAACATATCTAAGTTTATTTCCGTATTTGGATGTAGCCTAAACAAAAATAGATCATTATTTTTAATACAGAGTTGATTCAATCTGTCGAAATCAATAATCTCTAATATGTTACGCTTATCCTCTCTCCAAGTTGGCATATAAATATATACATAAGAATAACTTGCGCAATCCTCTATTACATCCAGTTCCTGCTTTTTATTGTATCGTTTAAGAAATTCTTCTATCTTATCATGTGCCCATAATAAAATTTCATTTCTTGGATACATAGCCTCAACACATCTATCTTCCGAAATTCTGAAACACTCTGTAAAATGTTTAGTCATCAATGGGGAAGTTGATAAAAACAAATGAGGTCTGAAAAATAAATATGGGTAAAGGAAGCGAGATTTAAGACTATTCGGATTATACTTTTTTGTCAATGGACCAAGCTTACATTTAAATTCAATATTCTTAATACCCACACCATGCCATAAGTTTATTCTTTTTGCCCAACCAATTGTCCAAGGATTTATATCTGAAACAGAAAACGTATAAATATAACGTCCAGCTATTAATGAATATAACAGTCCCTTTAAACTCCAAAGATAAAAAGCCTTACATTTTAAAGAACGCACTTGCGCAACCTCTTTTTTAGACTTTGAAATCCAAATACAATTAATATCTGCCGCCTTTTCATTTAGCTTATAATATAAATATTTTGCATTATTCTCTCCTCCAAATACCCAAATGGTTGAAATACGGGGAAAAACATAAGATATAAGTAAAATAAAGTATCCTAATAAATGTTTGATAAATATCACCATACAATTCTATCTTTTTACATCAACAACCTCACCTGTCATTTCCGATAGCAACGTATTTACTGATACGATTGCTACCACTTTCGGTTCTAATAAAGTATCTTCCGGTTCATTTCCAAAATTCTGAATACGCATAGGAGTCTTAGTACGTTCTGGATTGATGCAATTCACACGAATATCATATTCAAACCACTCTTCACTTAATGCTTGTACAAAATTTACAATAGCAGCTTTAGAAGATGAATATAAACTATACAACGCTCTCCCGCGTGTATAAGAGCTAGAAGTAAAAAACAACAATGATCCTTTACTTTCTTTCAGATAAGAAAAAGATTCTTTAGCAACAATAATATTACCTAAATAATTTATATCAATGCTTCGATGTACCACTTCATAACTCATATTCGCCAAAGGCTGTTTGTCCAATATCCCAGCAGTATTAACGATCCAGTCAATACGCCCTTCCTTTTCATATATTTCAGATAAAACTCTCCTTACACTTTGACTATTCGACACATCCACCCCTGTAGAACGACTATATACATACAACGTCGTTTTATATTCCCGACAAATTTCACAAATTTCTTGTCCGATACCATACGTACCTCCAAAAACTACAACTACCTTTCCATGTAGTTCCTCTATATCCGATTTTACCAATAAAGTGGGCTGGTTCCTGATGCTACGTAATTGAAAAAGTTTATCTAAAAGAAAAATATCTTCTTTATATGTCAACTTCATATTAAATTGCTCTCCATTGACTACATAAATAGATTCATCAGGCAAATATTTTAAGACTACACCACAGTCATCAGTAGTTTTAAACAGAGGATCAAGCAAAGCTTTTTCATAAGCGGCTTTTATAACAGAACGTTTAAACGCCTGAGGTGTTTGTCCATTACGCAATAATATACGTGAGGGTATTTTGACAATCTCATTATTATCATCTACTTGAATAATAGTATCTGTTGTAGGAATTGCCACATCAACGGCATTGTAAGTCAACAATGCACGGATACAATCACTAATAATCCGCTCATTGACAAGAGGACGAACTGAATCGTGAAATAAAAAGTTCACTTCTTCATCATAAGCATTGATAGCTGCCAAACTAGAATGATATCTTTCCTTTCCCCCTAATAATATTTTTTTTAGTTTATTGAAAGAATTCCTCAACGAAATATCTTCTACATCCCTTATATAATCTGGATGGACTACAACTACAATTTCATCTATCAAAGAATGATTTTGAAAAACAGTAATAGTATGTTCTATGACTTTTTTACCTGCTATTTTTAAAAACTGTTTAGGTATATTCTCACCTAATCGTTGTCCGGAACCACCCGCTAAAATTACTGCTATATTTCTCATTATAAAATATTACTTATTTTTCAATCTCACAATCATATTTTGCAAAAAACACATCTCCTCAAACTTGAATATCTTGGAAACTACCAAATAATAGACCACACCAATAAGAACGCCAAAGAGAAGTTTTAACACAGAAGAAGTAACAAAATAGGTTAATAACCATACACACGCTCCCATACTTAAAGCTAACAATAATACTGGAAATAATTTCTTTATCTCACTAGTTAATGTAACATTAGAAATGATACGAGTATATCTTGTAATAATGAATATATCAATAAATGAATAAATAACTACTCCCCAAGCTATAACATACAGTCCGAAAGGGATAGTCAACAAAAGAATTGAAAAAGCAATTATTTTTTTTAAGATTTCTGCCTTTAGTGTATAATCAGTTCTACCCTTTGCATATAGAAAGTGATTATTAATACGCATTACAGGATCCCACATATATGCAAATGACAAGATTTGTAATATTGGAACAATTTCCGACCACCTATCTGTCAATACCACCTCAACAAATGGATCAGCCAACACCACTAAACCGATCATCAAAGGAAATACAACATAACATGCAGAACGAATATAACTCAGAAAATATACTTCCAATTCCTCATTACTATCTTGTATACTACAGAGAATAGGAAACATAGCTTTATACATCACATCTGTAATATTTCCTGCTGGAAAAGAAGCCAACGTAGAAGCTCTATTGTATAGACCGAGATCATCAGAAGTCATTTTCTTCCCAATTGCTAAAGAATAAAGGTTCGTATACAAAGTATGCAGGAGACCTGATATTAATAATTTACTTCCATAAGAAAAAAGAGATTGAAAACTATTCCACGAAAAACACCATAAAGGACACCATTTAGATAATATCCAAAGTAGCAATATATTCACAAAATTATTCAGCAAATTTTGTATAATCAGGGCCCAAACACCATACCCATAGTATGCCAAACTTACACCAAATACTCCACTTATAATTACTGCCATTAATGAAGCAACAGCTTGTAATCTAAAATTTAAGGCGATTGAAAACTTTGCCCTCTGCACTACCCCAAAAGAATTTATCACTATACTTAACCCCACTATTTTCATAATTAAACACAATTGAGGCTCTGAATAAAAGAAAGCAATATAAGGAGAAGAAATGTAGAATATAAAATAAAAAAATAGACCAACGCCTACATTAAAATAAAAAACAGTAGAATAATCGACCTCTGTACAGTTCTGCTTTTGTATCAACGCATTTGAAAAACCACTATCAATAAAACTTTGTGCGACAGCAAGAAATATACTCAACATAGCTATAAGTCCGTAATCTGATGGTAATAGCAAACGAGCAATAATTATACTTAATACAAACTGAATACCTTGGACTGAGAAACGTTCAATTGCACTCCAAAGAACGCCATTTGTGGCTTTATTTATAAGAGAAGATAACATTTTCTACTATATTGTATATCAAAATAATATCCTGATAAAAATCAAAGTTTACTTTTTTTCAAGCTATAAAAAAAATTCCTCCCCATTAATGTCCAACTTATAGTACTAAAAACGTATAAAAAGACAAATAGCAAACCATAAACTTTCAAATCTGCTCCTGATGATTTCAATGGAACAACAGCTGGCTCTACCACTGCAAATACAGGTTTTTCTTCTTGCACTTTAGCTCTAGCAACCTGTAACTGATTGGCAACTTGACTATATACTTGATATGCCAAATTCATATCATTCTGTAAACGTTCCTGCTCTGCACGTACACTCTGAAGAATCAAGTTATCATGTGTATCCACATATTCAGCATATTCTTTTTGAACAGCATAATATTCTTGTTTACGTTCTTCAAATAATTTCTCCAAATAAACACAATCTTCTCTTGCTTTTGAAGTACGATAACCAATAATATATTCTTGTAATTGACGCACAACAGAATCTGCTACAACCGCAGCTATTTTAGGATTCTGCAAAGTAACACTAATATTAGTTATAGCCGTTTTCTTATCAATAGTAGCTGTAATAATCTTTTTTAGGGCATCAATCTGCTCTTTCTCTTTCTCTGTTAAGATAACCACCCCACCCTGACGTTTTTCACTCCGAGATTCTTCTTCATCAATAAATAAGGATTTCACTCCACTAATAAACATACTGGGTAAACCTATGATATAATTCCACCAAGGCGAAGATTCTGTCTTTAAATAATCAGATAAAGTTTTTATCTCTCCATTAACTACAACCTCCATATTCAACAATTCAAGCAGAAAAGGAGTAGATGATACAATATCAGATGATAAAGAAGCATTTAATGCATCAACACTACTAGCTATACCAGCACTTCCCCCAAAAAAAGAAGCAGCTAAACCAGTCAGTCCACTATTTCCTTTATCATTTCCCATTTCTGGAGAAAGAGTTATATTGACCACATATTTTTTAGGGATACTCAACCCTACAATAATACCAATCAACAAACCAATAATAGCTGCCTTATAAAGCTTTTTACGAATTGCAATAATCCTACGGAATATATCCAACAGATCAATCTCAATATCTTCCGATTTCCTTTCTACTGATTGTTCTGACATAATTCTTATTTTTTTATCAAATTAGCAATAGAAGCAATCATCATACCCAACGAACTGAAGGAAGTAGCATAACCTAAAATATTAGCTATGTTCC
>ULSV01015204.1_pt1 | contig 10890 bp, 8 predicted proteins | sample 1956991 | NCBI WGS metagenome assembly ULSV01 (sample SAMEA4835717, study PRJEB28245) | human gut metagenome | biome: gut microbiome; material: fecal sample | place: Denmark | collected 2008 | reverse complement strand
CGCAGGCCCAATCCCATGCAGATCGCCGGACTGGTGATCTCACTGGCTCTGATCATCACCGCGGTGGTCATCGTCTTTACCAGTCTGGCCCCCATGATCTTCCATAAAACTCCGTCCGGAGACGCCTCGGGCTCCGGACAGTCCTCCTCCAGTCAGGGCGTCCAGGGGGCGGAGGTCACCCTGAACGGTCTGACCCTGAGCCGGACGGAAGTAGCCCTTCAGGCGGGGGAGCCCTACCAGCTCATCGCGGCTACCGATCCGGCAGACGCTCAGGTCACAGTGGAGTGGACCAGCAGTGATGCGGATGTGGCCACTGTGGACCAGTTCGGCAACGTGACCAACGTGTACCGGGGGAGCGACACGGTCTCCGTCACCATCACCGCCACTGCGGGTGGGCAGATCGCCCAGTGTACCGTCCAGTGTACTGGCGACGGCTCCGGCGCCAACATCGCCCCCAGCGGGAGTGGACAGGAGGGCTCCGGACAGGGTGGACAGAGCGCCGGTACATCCGGGACCCTGGCTCCCAACACGGAGGCGGTGATCACTGGAGCCTCCGGCGGCTTGAATATCCGCTCCGGCCCGGGTACCAGCTATGAGGCCAAGGCCAGCACCGCTGATGGAGCCGTGGTCACCGTTTTGGAGGATGCTGGAAACGGCTGGTGCAAGATCAAGTATGCCACCGGCGGCGGAGTCTATGAGGAAGGCTACGTCATGTTCCAGTATCTCGCTGCCAAGAAGTGAACCAGGACTTGGGTGAGCGGGGAGCCCGAACCGGCTGAGACTGGTTTGGGTTCCCTGTTTTTCAGAAGTACGCCTTGGAGAGGGGGCCGTGCGTTCGATGAAAGGAAGACGGTCAGGAGGGCACCTGGCTGAGTCTTGAAATTCCAAGACTTTCTGCAAAAGATTCTGTTTATGCATCGGCTGTGGAAAATGTTTCTGCATCTGCCGGAGCTCTCCAATGCTTTTGTTAAAGGAGACAAAATAAGACCGTAAAAACTGTGTATTTTGCTGGTGTTCAACCCCTTGCTTCTCGCCATGAAAAACGATATAATTTGATAAGTACATAAACAGTTCGTTTGGAAATATACGCCGCAACAAGAGGGGGCGTCCCCTATGTTGCGATTTTTCTGGTCATCATTTGTTAATTTTCTAACGAAACCGTCTATGTTCCGTCAAATCGTAGAGATTTGGCGCTCCCAAATCGTCTTTTTAGGAGGAAACACAATGAAGGTTGCAATTTTCGGCGCCGGCACTATGGGCCGCGGCATTGCTCAGGTCTTCGCCGCCAACGGCCACACTGCCCTGATGTACGCCAGCAGCATCGCCTCCGCCCAGCGGCATAAAGAGCAGCTGGACGCATCTCTGCAGAAGCGGGTAGCCAAGGGCAAGATGTCCCAGGGTACCAAGGATGCCCTGATGGCCAATGTTTTGGTGGAAGAGGAATCCGCCGCTGCGGACGCCGATCTGGTGATCGAGTGCATCGCGGAGGAGATGGGTCCCAAGAAGGAGTTGTTCCGCCGGCTGGATGAGCTGTGCAAGCCGGAGACGGTTTTTGCTTCCAACACTTCCTCCCTGTCCATTACGGAGATGGGCCATGGGCTGAAGCACGCCCTCATCGGGATGCACTTCTTCAACCCCGTGCCCAGTATGAAGCTCATTGAGGTCATCCGGGGTGTGAACACGCCTCAGGAGACCTTTGACTTCGTGTACAAGCTGGCTCAGGATATTGGCAAGGATCCCGTTGAGGTGGCTGAGGCCCCCGGCTTTGTGGTCAACAAGCTGCTGATCCCCATGATCAACGACGCCATCGGCCTGGTGGAGTCCGGCACCGCCTCTGTGGAGGACATCGACAAGTCTATGCGCCTGGGCGCCAACCATCCCATGGGCCCCCTGGCTCTGGGCGACTTTATCGGCCTGGACATCTGCCTGGCCATTATGAACACCCTGTACAATGAGACAGGCGACTCTAAGTATCGTCCTGCCCTGCTGCTGAAGAAGATGGTCCGCGGTGGTCTGCTGGGCGTCAAATCCGGCAAGGGGTTTTACGATTATTCCAAGAAGTAAAAATTTTAGGAGGACTGGAAAATGGATTTTCATCTGACTAGAGAGCAAGAGATGGTCCGCAAAATGTACCGTGAGTTTGCGGAAAATGAGGTCAAGCCTCTGGCCGAGGAGCTCGATGAGGAAGAGCGCTTCCCCATGGAGACCGTCGAAAAGATGGGCAAGCTGGGCATGATGGGCATTTACTTCCCCAAGAAGTACGGCGGAGCCGGCGGCGATGTGCTGTCCTACGCCATGTGCGTTGAGGAGCTGTCCAAGGTGTGCGGCACCACCGGCGTCATCGTCTCCGCTCACACCTCTCTGTGCTGCGCCCCCATCTATGAGCACGGCACCGAGGAGCAGAAAATGAAGTACCTGCCTGACCTGCTGTCCGGCAAGAAGATCGGCGCCTTCGGCCTGACTGAGCCCAACGCCGGTACCGACGCTTCCGGCCAGCAGACCACCGCCGTGAAGAACGAGAACGGCGACTATGTGCTCAACGGCTCCAAGTGCTTCATCACCAACGGCACCGTGGCCAGCACCATCGTTGTGTTCGCCATGACCGACCAGAAGGCCGGCAACCACGGCATCTCCGCCTTCATCGTGGAGAGCTCCTTCCCCGGCTTCTCCGTGGGCAAGAAGGAGAAGAAGATGGGTATCCGTGGCTCCTCCACCTGCGACCTGATCTTCGAGGACTGTGTCGTGCCCAAGGAGAACCTGCTGGGCAAGGAGGGCCAGGGCTTCAAGATCGCCATGCAGACCCTGGACGGCGGCCGTATCGGCATTGCCGCGCAGGCTCTGGGCCTGGGCGAGGGCGCCATTGACGAGGCCGTCAAGTACACCCAGGAGCGCGTTCAGTTCAAGAAGCGTCTGTCTCAGTTCCAGAACACCCAGTTCCAGCTGGCCGATATGCACACCCGGATGCAGGCCGCTCAGTACCTGGTGTATGCCGCTGCCATGAAGAAGGAGAAGCACGAGCCTTACAGCGTGGACGCCGCCATGGCGAAGCTGTTCGCTGCTGAGTCCGCCTCTGACGTGACCCGCCGCGCCGTTCAGCTGTTTGGCGGTTACGGCTACACCCGTGAGTATCCCGTGGAGCGCATGATGCGTGACGCCAAGATCACCGAGATCTATGAGGGTACTTCCGAGGTCCAGCGCATGGTCATCTCCCGTGCTCTGGGTGTGAAATAAGATAGGAGGCAGATGGAAATGAAAATCATTGTTTGTGTCAAGCAGGTCCCCGATACCTCCGGTAAGGTGGCCGTGAATCCCGATGGTACTCTGAACCGCGCCTCCATGGCTACCATTACCAACCCCGACGACCTGAACGCCGTCGAGGCCGCTCTGACCCTGAAGGAGCAGACCGGCGCCGAGGTCGTGGTCGTCTCCATGGGCCCCCCTCCTGCCGAGGGTATGCTGCGTGAGGTCATCGCCCGCGGCGCTGACCGTGCCGTTCTGGTCTCCGCCCGTGAGTTCGGCGGCTCCGACACCTATGCCACCTCTCAGATCCTGGCTGCCGCCATCAACAAGATCGGCGTGGGCGAGGAGGACATCGTGATGTGCGGCCGTCAGGCTATCGACGGCGACACCGCTCAGGTCGGTCCTCAGATCGCTGAGAAGCTGGGCCTGCCCCAGGTCTCCTATGCCGCTGAGATCACCAAGGAGGGCCGCACCCTCACCATCAAGCGTATGCTGGAGGACGGCTACATGACCATCAAGGTCAACACTCCCTGCCTGATCACCTGCATCAAGGAGCTGAACGCTCCCCGTTACATGAGCGTGGGCGGCATCTTCGAGTGCTATGAGAAGCCCTATGAGGTCTTTGACTACAACACCCTGAAGGACGATCCCCTGATCGACCCCACCACCATCGGTCTGAAGGGCTCCCCCACCAACATCTTTAAGTCCTTCACGCCTCCCCAGAAGGGTGCCGGCATGATGCTGGAAGGCGCCGACAAAGACACCTGCGACAAGCTGGCCGGCATTCTGGCTGCCAAGCATTTGATCTGATAGAAGGGAGAACGGAAGAATATGTCTACTTATAACAGTGCTGATATTGCTGCCTTCAACGGCGGCGTGTGGGTATTCTGCGAGCAGCGTCAGGGCACCATGATGCCTACCTCCTTCGAGCTGATCTCCGAGGGCCGCAAGCTGGCCGACGAGCTGGGGACCAAGCTGTATGGTATTCTGCTGGGCCACAACATTGAGGGCATCGCCAAGGAGCTGGGCGGCTACGGCGCTGACGGCGTGTACGTCTGCGACCACCCCCTGCTGGAGAACTACACCACCGATGGCTACACCAAGGTGATCTGTGACACCATTATGGAGTACAAGCCCGAGGTCATGCTGATCGGTGCCACCAACATCGGCCGCGATCTGGGCCCCCGCTGCGCCGCCCGTCTGCACACCGGTCTGTGCGCCGACTGTACTCACCTGGACATCGATGTGCCCAAGTACAAGCAGTTCCTGCGTGACTCCTCCACTCTGGCCCCCGCGATGATCGACGGGATTCCCGAGGAGGACCGCAACCTGAAGATGACCCGTCCCGCCTTCGGCGGCCACCTGATGGCCACCATCATCTGCCCCCGCTTCCGTCCCGCCATGGCCACTGTGCGCCCCGGCGTGATGAAGAAGGCTGAGTTCGATCAGGCCAAGGCTGACGCCTGCGAGCTGATCAAGCCCGCCATCGCTCTGACCGAGGACGACATGGAGACCCAGGTGGTCGAGGTCGTCAAGGCTGCCAAGAAGCTGGTCGACCTGATCGGCGCTGACGTGGTCGTCTCTGTGGGCCGTGGTATCTCCAAGGACGTCCAGGGCGGCATCAAGCTGGCTGAGGAGCTGGCTGCTGAGCTGGGCGGCGTCGTTGGCGGCTCCCGTGCTACCATCGATTCTGGCTGGCTGTCCGCCGATCATCAGGTCGGTCAGACTGGCAAGACCGTTCACCCCAAGATCTATGTTGCTCTGGGCATCTCCGGCGCCATCCAGCACAAGGCCGGTATGCAGGACTCCGAGTGCATCATCGCGGTGAACAAGAGCGAGACCGCTCCTATCTTCGAGATCGCCGACTACGGCATCTGCGGCGACCTGTTCAAGGTCACCCCCATGCTGATCGAGGCCATCAAGGCTGCTAAGGCTGCCAAGTAAGGGTTCCCGTCTGTTGGACATGACACCCTGCTCCTGAACACAGGAGCAGGGTGTTTTATTTCGCTGAACAGGTGAAAATATGGCAGAGAGACAGACCGGCGTTCGGAGATCTTCTTCTCCGAACGCCGGTTTCTGCATCAAAAAACCGGCCTGAAAGCTCAGACCGGAAAAATTTTGGTCTGCCACCCGGAGCAGACCGATGTCCGGGCCGGGTGGCAGTGAAGCGCAAAGCGCAAAATGTCAGGTGGACCGGCCCCAGTATGAGACCGGAACCTGCGGGCCCTGGCGTGCGGGACCGGGGACCCGATGGGGGATCTAGAGGAGATCTCCAACCAGAAAAGGGGGGAAAACATTTTGGATCCTTGATCCAAGAATAGAATACCACATCAGGTGGAAAAGTTATCACGAAATTTCGGCTAAAGCGTGAACAATTTGTAAATCCGGATCCTTGAGCCGCGGGGCAGAGAAAAAGCAGCCCCGGCTCCAGAGGGAACCGGGGCTGCTGATCTGTATTTTTGTTGGAACTATGTCAGACGGCCATCAGGCCAGGATGCCGAGATCAGTCCACAGATCGTTGTACAGGGTGCGGGTCGCCGCGGGGCGGACCAGGTAGGCTTCACAGTTCTTCAGGACTTCCTGGGGGGCGGCCATGATCTCATAGAGCTCGGGGTCCAGCTCCTCACCATAGGTCTCCTCATAGTACTCAGGGTACTGTTCCAGGGCCTCCTTGTTGGGGGAGGCGTACCAGATATAGTCCATGTTCTTCAGAGAAGCGTCCGTGGAGCAGAGGAAGTTGATCCACTCCTCGGCCTCATCCTTGTTCTCCGCATCCTTCAGCACGCACATGGCGTCCACAAACCAGTTGGAGCCTTCCTCGGGAACCACATATTTCAGATCAGGGTTGGTTTCCAGCATCGTGAGATAGTCGCCGGCATAGTAGGCGGAGATAGCGGCCTCGCCGGTCTCCATCTTGTCAAACACCTCATCCATGACGAAGGCCTGGTAGACGCCGGCCTCCTTGGCCTGGGCTAGGAGGTCATAGGCGGCCCGAAGCTCCTCCTCGCTGTCGGTGTTCACGGAGTAGTTCAGATCCATCAGGGCGATGCCCAGAGCGTCCCGGGAGTTATTGATCATCAGAACCTGGTCGGTGTACTGGGGATCAAACATGGCGTCCCAGCTGGTGATGGGCTCTTCCACCATGGCGCTGTTGTAGATGATGCCCAGGGTGCCCCAGGTGTAGGGGACGGTGTACTTGTTCTCCGGATCGTAGGACAGGTTTTTGAAGCGGTCGTCGATCAGAGAGAAGTTGGGAATATTGTCATAGTTCAGCTCGGCCAGCATCCCCTCCTCGATCAGCTGGGAGATCATGTAGTCGGAGGGGACCACCACGTCATAGTTGGCGCCGCCGGTCTTGAGCATGGAATAAAGCTCTTCGTTGCTGGGGACAGTCTGGTAGTTGACTTCGATCCCGGTCTCGTGCTCGAATTCGCCGATTAGGCTCTCATCGATATATTCGCCCCAGCTGCACACGTTGACAACACGCTTCTCGTTGCTGCCGCTGCCGGAGCCGTCGCCGCTGTTGCTGCCGCAGCCGGCCAGCAGGCCGGCGGAGAGGGTCAGAGCCAGAGCCAGGGAAAGTGTTTTTTTCAATTGATCATTCCTCCAATGGTGTTGAAAATTTTATTTTTACGGTGGTCCCACCGCAAAAATCAAGTGAGCCGCTGTTTCTCGGCGGCACGCTCCTGGCGGGCCTCCCGCAAATTGATAATTACAAGAAGGATCAAAACAGTGACAAACAACAGAGTGGATACCGCGTTGACCTCCGGGCTGATGCGCTTTTTGGTCATGGCGTAGATCCGCATGGCCAAGTTTGCAGTGCTGGAGCCGGCGGTGAAATAGCTGATAACGAAATCATCTACCGACATGGTAAAGGCGATGAGAAGGCCGTTAATGATGCCCGGCTTGATCTCCGGGACAACGACCTTCCAGAAGGCCTGCATCCAGGTACAGCCCAGGTCCTGGGCTGCGTCCACCAGGTTCTTGTCCATCTGGCGCAGCTTCGGCATGATGGACAGGATCACATAAGGGATGTTGAAGGTGATGTGGGCGATCAGCATGGTGCCGAAGCCCAGATACAGCTGCTCCGGCAGCTGGAGCCCGAAGGACCCGTTGGCCCAGTGGGCGAAGTCACCCCACAGATTGAAGAAGGCCACAAAGAACAGGCAGAGGGAGACGCCGGTGACGATCTCCGCGTTGACCATGGGGATGTTGTTCACCGTCATCAGCGGAGTGCGCCAGCGCTTTCTCATGTTGTAGAAGCCGATGGCGGCAAAGGTGCCCGCGATGGTGGCGATGACGGACGCCAGGACTGAGACAGCCAGGGTGGTATACAGGGCATCCAGGATCATCTGATCGTGGAACAGCTTGTCATACCAATCCAGGGTGAAGCCGACCCATACGGAGCGGCTTTTGGAGTCGTTGAAGGAAAAGACGATCAGAACGAAGATGGGGGCGTAAAGGAAGAGAAAGATCAGCCCGGTCATCAGGCGGCTGAACAGAGATGGTTTCCGATTCATAGCATCACCGCCTGTTCTTCGCCCTCACCAAAGCGATTCATCACAGTCATACAGACCACTACCACCAGCATCATCACCAGGGCGACGGCGGAGCCCAGCTGGGGGTTATAGGCCGCGCCCTTGAACTGCATCTCGATGAGGTTGCCCAGCAGGAGCTGCTTGCCGCCTCCCAGCAGCTGGGAGATGGCGAAGGTGGAGACTGCGGGGACAAACACCATGGTGATGCCGGAGAGCACTCCGGGAAGAGAGAGGGGCAGAGTGACCCGCCGGAACACGGTGGCCGAGTCGGCGCCCAGGTCCCGGGCAGCCTCGATGAGCCGGTGGTCCAGCTTGACGATCACCGAGTAGATGGGCAGGATCATAAAGGGCAGGAAGTTATAGACCATGCCCAGCACCACAGCCCCCTGAGTATTGATCATTTTAAAATATTCCAAATTTGTGCCGAATATGCTGTTGATCAGATCGAACAGGCCGATGGCCTCGAAAAGACGGTTCAGCAGGCCGGTGTTCTCCAGAATGGACATCCAGGCGTAGGTCCGCAGCAGGAAGTTCATCCACATGGGCAGCATAATGAGCATCATGGCCACGCGCTGGAACCGGGGGCCCTCCCGGGCCAGAAAGCAGGAGACGGGGTAGCCCAGCAGCAGGCAGATGACAGTGGCGATGAAGGCCAGCTTGAAGGAGCGGGTGAACACCACCATATAGTCGCCGATCCGGGCGAAGTTCTCCAGAGTAAAGCCGCCCTCCGCGGAGGAGAAGGCGTAGACGACGATCATCAGAATGGGGATGACCACAAAGACGGCCATCCACAGCACATAGGGCACGGAGAACAGGGCCAGCTTATTCTTCTTCATGTTCCGCCTCCTGATCCTCCGCCTCGGGATGGAAGTCGGCGTCGCTGATCTCCTCATACTCCTCACTGTACGAGGAGTAGTCCCCAAACATCCCGGAGTAGTGGCTCTTTTTCATGACATGGATGCCGTCGGGGTCGATCTTGATCCCGATGCGGGAGCCAACAGGGGACAGGTCGGTGGTCTGGATCAGCCACTTGAAGCCATAGAAGTCCACGATAATGTCGTACTGCATCCCCTTGAAAGTGACGGAGGTGACCGTGCCCTTCAGCTGGCCCTGGCCCTCGGGGACGATGTCCACATCCTCCGGGCGGATGACCACATCCACCGGCTCGTCCTTGGCAAAGCCCTTGTCCAGACACTGGAAGCGGCGGTTGAAGATCTCCACCACGCCGTCCGCCCGCATAATGCCGTCGATGATGTTGGACTCGCCGATGAAGTCGGCCACGAAGGCGTTCTTTGGCTCATTATAGATGTCCTCCGGGGTGCCGATCTGCTGGATCTTTCCCTCGTCCATGACCACGACAGTATCGGACATGGCCAGAGCCTCCTCCTGGTCGTGGGTGACGTAGATGAAGGTGATGCCCATGGCCTGCTGGATGCGCTTGAGCTCGATCTGCATATCCTTGCGCAGGCGCAGGTCCAGCGCGCCCAGAGGCTCGTCCAGCAGAAGGACCTTGGGCCGGTTCACCAGGGCCCGGGCGATGGCCACGCGCTGCTGCTGGCCGCCGGACAGAGAGGAGACCGCCCGCTTCTCAAAGCCCTTCAGGTTGACCACGTGCAGCATCTCCAGCACCCGCTCCTGGATCTCAGACTCCGGAAGCTTGACCTTCCGGCGGCTCTCCGGGTCGGTCTTTGGGATGCGCAGGCCGAAGGCGATGTTTTCAAACACATTCAAATGGGGGAAGAGGGCGTACCGCTGGAACACCGTGTTGATGGCCCGTTTATGGGGCGGAACGTCATTGATCCTCACACCGTCAAAAAAAACGTCCCCCTGTGTGGGCGTCTGAAAACCGCCAATGATACGAAGTGTGGTGGTTTTGCCGCACCCACTGGGACCCAGCAGTGTGAGGAATTCCTGATCGTTGATGTATAGATTAATATTGTCCAGCACGACCTCGCCGTCAAACGCCATGGTGCAGTTGGCCAGACGGATCAGCTCTTTCGGCATAGATCCTCCCCCATTTCTGTTCAATAAAAAATGTCAGCTCCCTCGGTTTAGTTCCCGCCGGAGTCCGCCCTGGAGGGACAGAGGACTGCCTGCGCGGGGATTCACGGATAGCGCAATCAACTATATCTGTTTACCTTAGAAATGTCAATGGATTTTGTCGAAAATATAGGGGAAATTTTACGGGGAAAATCGGGAGAAAATTTATGGAGAGACAGGACAAAACGTCAAAGAGTCATCCCTCTGTCCGCGGCAGGGAGAAACCGGGAAAATACTCCTGTACAAAGTCTACCTCCTCCACCTGCCAGCTGCGGCCGTTGAGGGGCTCCAGGGGGCCGGCGCCGGTGGTGAAGCGGAAGGAGAGACGGTAGGAGTACAGAGCCTGCCCATGGCGGCCGTACCGCCGGTTGTCCCGCTCGCTGCCGTACTTGCCGTCCCCCAGCAGGGGATGGCCGGCGGCGGAGAACTGGGCGCGGATCTGATGGGTGCGGCCGGTGATCAGCTCGCACTCCACCAGGGACAGGCTGTTCCGGACGGCCAGGGTGCGGTAGAGGGTGACGGCGGTCTTGGCCCCTGGAACGGGCTTGGAGCGGACATAGACCTGCTTTTTTACCTCGTCCTTCCAGAGATAGCCCTCCAGCTTTCCCTCCCGCTGGGGCATGGTCCCGTGGATCACACAGAGATAGCGCTTTTCCAACTCCCGGTCCTTGATCTTCTGGTTCATGACCCGCAGGCCCTCGGCGGTTTTGGCGGCGATGACGATCCCGCCGGTGTTCCGGTCGATGCGGTTGCACAGGGCGGGGGCGAAGGAGTTCTCCCAATAAGGGGACCACTCCTTTTTTTGATAGAGATAGGCCTGGATGTGGGTGAGGAGGGTATTGACCCGCTCGTTCTCATCGGGATGGACCACCAGGCCGGGGCGCTTGTCCACCAGAAGGATGTGCTCATCCTCATATAAAATATTCAGCTTGGGCTGATAGAGGGAGAGAAAGGCGTTCTCTGGTGTGGGGCGTTCAAAAAACTCGTCGTTGATATATAATTGAAGGAGGTCGCCCACAGCCAGCCGCACATCTCGCTTGGCCCCCTTTCCGTTGACCTTGACCCGCTTGAG
>ULSV01000904.1_pt1 | contig 10892 bp, 17 predicted proteins | sample 1956991 | NCBI WGS metagenome assembly ULSV01 (sample SAMEA4835717, study PRJEB28245) | human gut metagenome | biome: gut microbiome; material: fecal sample | place: Denmark | collected 2008 | reverse complement strand
CGCCATTTTTAGCAAATGCGAAGAGGTCCCAAGTCACGCGGCCACCGAAATGAGAGTTGATATCATCCACAAGCAGTTCGTTTTTCTTCTTGTCCAGAGCATCCAGCAAGCTAAGAATCTTCTGGCAGTCAGACTTAGCCTGTTCCTTCTTCATATGCTCTGCGCGAAGAAACTCAATGCGCTGTTCCAGTTCTATGTTCTTTGATGCTTTGAAAAACTCTGCATTTACAGAATCCAGTTCACTCTGAATGAAGCTTCTCTTCTGCTGAATCTCTTTTCTAAACTCTGTTCCATCATCGATCAGCATCAGCGCTTCCTCTTTCTTCCGAATCTCACCAACAAGTGCGATGTACTCCTGGTTCTCCGAGAGGTCCGGCGCTGACGGAAGCTGATTTAAAAGTGCGTCCAGACGCTCGCATTCCTTCTTGGCAAGCTGTCGCTTCTCTTCTATTTCTTTCATCTGAGATATTGCCGTTTCTCTCGCTGTCTTAAACGCATTGATTTTGTGAACCTCATCCTTGCCGTGATCAGCGATGTCCATAAGGTGGCGATCCTTTGCTCCCTGCCATACGACGAGACGCTTATCATATTCGACCCGATGTTCATGCTCTGCCGCGTCTCTCTCCTTTACTCTTTCATCCACGACATTTGCATCGAGCGGACGTTTGCAAAGCGGGCAAATCTTATCTGCTTCCGAAATCTCCGGAAGCGGAACATATGCTTCAAACTCCTCTGCTTTGGCGCGGTTATATTCATCGATAAGGCGGCTCTTTTCTGCCTCCGCACGGGAAATATTCCCTTCCAGACGTTTCACATCCATAGATGCCATCGCATACTCATTCTCGTGCTGAGAATATTTCTGGCGGGCTTCATTTAACTGCTTTTCAGCCGCTGAACGATCATCAATGATTTTCTTGCTGGCATTGCGTTCGATGTCGGATTTCTTGAACTGAAGTTCCAGGATGTCATTGCTCTTCGCTTCCAGTTCCTTCTTCCGAGAGAGAGAATCCTCTTCCTGCACGGACAACTCCTCTAACTGATGATTCAACTCGCTTTTTCTCTGCTCCAGTGCATCCGTGTCTACTTTGACGATCTGACGATGAACCTCATCGATTCTGCCCGGATACTCTCCGATCTCTTTATTCAGCTTCGCAATACTTGCCTTATTCATTGCCGAAATCTCTTCGACTGAATAGTTTTCAACCAGAGAACGGAGATCCGCGAATTCATCGAACTTCTGAATAATATCAGCCTCCGTGATATCCTCCGGGAGCTTAAACAGGAACTCCCGCATCTCTTTCGGATTCTGGCTCATGAAACCTTCAATATTCATACACATCTTCAGATCATCCATTGAGATGTCGAAATATGCGTTGAAGTCCCTCATGGTCTTCTCCACGCCGTTGATGGAATATGTATTGCTGTCTGCATAGCTGCTTTCCTTAACGCTGCGCTTCTGTACCTTTCTGGCCACAATCTCTTTTCCATTCAGCTCAAGAACCAGTTCTCCAACAACCGGCACATCGTTGATTGGCTGCCTGTCCACCTCACGGCGAACTTTCGGATTGTTCACCAGATCATAATCGACACCGAAGAGAATCCACATGATTCCGGTAGCGATTGTTGTCTTCCCGATTCCGTTTGAACCGATAATTGTAGTCGTTTTGTCACCGAAGTTTACATCGGCCATCTTAAATCCCTTGAAATTTTCAAGGTGCAATGACTTGAATTTCACAATGTTCATTGACTTTCCTCCAATTCCGCTTTACAATAAAGCTGTCTTTTTTAGTTTTGTCCCCTGTGAGTTGCCGCTCACTTATGGGGACCTTTTTAATTTATCAACACTGTCGCCAGCATCACGCCGATCCCAAAACCAGCACCTGCAATACACCCAGTTAAGCAAACTAACAACAATGTTTTGATCGCGTCCGTAATTTCTTTTGCCGCCACTTCGGCTCTCTTACTCTTTCTGACTTTAACTCTGCCAATTGGCATGAACTGAATTCCATCACCCTGCATCATCTTTCCCTCCTCTCCTATGGCTTGTCCTCTCTTACCGCCCTCAGGCGGTTCGGACCACTTCCGTATTTGGTATCGCTGAAAGTGAATTGTAGATTAACCTATTGATAATAGCTTCCTTCTTGTCTGCCGGAAGATCGTCCATTCGTATTCTCTGATTACCAATTCTTATGTAGTTGGTATATGTGATTTCTTTCACTTTTTTCACGCGATCACCTCCTAAAAACACTGTATGATTTACAGCCTGTACTTGTTGCTTATGTTTTCGTTCTAATTTTCCAAGGCTTTCAGCACCCATTCTGGAAGCTTAAAGCAGTCAATCATCTCATGGATATCTGCAAGTTGGTCTTTTGATATCATATTTCCGAATGCTCTGGCCATCTGAACTTCAAGTATCAAATATGCCGCACGTTCCGCAAACGCATTCAGCCGCATACTGTCGATTTTTCTCTTGATGTGATCCGCCAGCTCAACCTTTTCGTACAAGTTCGGTTTGATCATCGTTATCACCTCGATTCCTTCTTAACATTGTGGTATACTGGCAATATCATTTTCAAAGGAGATATGCCATGCTAACCTTAAATTCTCTGAAACTCCTCAAATATTGCGCCCAACATGATGATTTCATGTACGATACCGATTCAATTAAAATAGATGGATTATCTGATCAGGAGATCCGGAATGCTTGTGAAGCTCTGATTGATAAAAACTATTTCAAAGAACGCGGTCGCTCAATTCTAAACAACATATGTTTTTCCGCTACATACAAAGGAAAGGAATATAAAACTTACATCAAGCTTTCCATCTGGGAATTTGTTGCTAAGAGTTTCCTCATCCCCGTGATAGTTGCTTTAGTTACATCCATTGTTTCTACTCATGATCCGCAAAATTTGAATATCACTATCAGCAACACGATAACACCAAGTAACGCCATCGAGATTAGATCATTCAATAACTGATCATCTGCGCAACTCTCTGGATAAATCACTGACTGCGGAATATGATGACCAATATACCTCAGATACGGTGTCAGTATATCTTCCCTCGTGACTACATCTGACGGTGTATCCTTTAAACGCACCGTTTGCATCTGCTCCCAGCCCTCTGGCATTTCTCCCAGTTCTGGCGGCCACTCCCAGTTGTTTCCTGTGCGGAAGATACTTATTAGCGTCCCTGTGCTCATGTGCTTCAGTTCTGATACTGGAATCATTGTTACCCCCCTACTCCACTCATTCAGGCTACTGTATATTTCATCGCAATGGTTCTGATTACTGAGGACGCTTCTTCTATGACTCCGAAGTAGAATCAACCACGCTAAAATCAATAGTAAATTCAAAATTGTGAAGCTTGTTCAGTGTTGCTCCTAACTGGCAGGCTTCTTTTTCTGCCTTATCCAATAATTCTTTAAATTCACTAAGATTTACTGCCTCGATTTTCAAACGACCCTTTGCATTTTTTTCTGCTACGCCATAAGGATTTTTTGAAAAATACCCTTCCATCGTTCTCACCCCCTTCACCAGAGACATTCCTGTGCATTTTCAGCATCAATCTCGTTCTTAAGAACCATTGGCAGGTCATATTCTTTGATGATGCTGATTGCCAAGTCTGTCTGACTACGCTTGATCGCCTTATAGGTGTTCACACCGAACTCTCGCCGGAGCTGATTATCAATGTCCGTGTAGACCTTCTGGCGAATGGATCGGTTCTTGTATGCCGGAGCATCTTTGCCGCCCAACAGCGGAACCACCTTCTGGTTCTTGGCGTATGTGATTTTCTGACATTCAACGCCTAACAGAGGCAAGTCTCTCTTGAACTCCTGCAAGTCTTTGTCGATGGCTTCAACCTTCTCCTGTAACTCCACATTTCCCTGCGCCAGAATCTGAATCTTTTCCTCGGTACTCAGCTTAAGTGGCTGCTTCTTCTCGAAGTAGGAATCCACCAGATGGTCATATACTTCCCATGCCTTGTCCGTGTTTAAGGATTTGGCGTGAAGGAATGCTCCCTTCTGGGTCCAGAGGTATACTTTATTTAAGTTTGTTGGCAAATCGTGAATTTCACGAAACGCCCTCAGCTCATCTCCAGTTAAGCAAATATAATGCTTGCCTTCGTTATACCGTTCTTTGTTATGATTGAAGTTATACGAGATCGTTTTGGGATCTGTCTCATACGCTTCTGCGATCTGCTGTGTTGTCAGCACGCGGATGTTTTTATACTCTGTGATTTTTAAATCATTCATTATTTCACCTTCTTTTGTGCCACTTCCATCGTTTCGTGGTATAATCCATCTACAAACAAATAGGAGGTGTTGCTTTTATGTCACTTAATGACGACATGCCTAAGTTTAGTGGATTGCATTTTTCTGGAGAGAAACAAGACCAAGATGCTGTTTTTATCTGTTCCAGATGTCAATCCAAAAGAACAGTTAAGGCTGGGAAAACTATTCCCAAATGTTCGAAGTGCAATGACTATACATATTGGATAAAAGCAGTTACTTTGTAGGCAAAGCATCGAACATCTCTTCTGGGTGGAATTTTTCTGAATGGATGCCGCCATCGACTAATTCCACCTTGAAACGAATAGTGCTGAAATCTTCCGTATTTATAAGGACTAAATACTTGTCGCCTTCTTGAGAGTAGGTCATGTAATGAATCCCAGACTTCGTTTTAAAGTCGATTGCTGCCATTACAGCATCTCTTGCCCGATCATCCTCACCAACTGAAAGTATCTTTTCCTTCACGTCCAAGATCTCACCATAAAGCGTCTTTATTTCTTTCAGCTTCTTAATGGTTTTTGTAAGACTTCTCACTTGTTTTCACTCTCTCCTTTGTCAACATCTTCTGCGAAATACACCACTGGCACATCAAAGTACTTTGAAATTTTATTTCCCTTCATAATTCTTAACCCATACATCTGCAAACTGTTTGAATAAGTTAAAACAAGCTTCTGAGTCTGAATATGTAAGGATAAGACTTTTAACATTTACGCTCCGCCCCATGTTTTCTGCATAAAGTGATCTTGCTGCTGAATCACAGGCAGTAGCTAATCCCCAAAGATTTTTTTGACGTTCCTTTTGCAACTTGTTCCAATACTCTGTATATAATGAACGATACACAAAATGTGGAGACAGCCCGAAACTAAGTTTTTCATCCAAATCGATTGTAATCTTCATTCGATTTCGCAACCTCCTATTACTCTTTTACAAGGTCTGCAACCTTAACGCCTATTACGCTTGAAATCTTTTTTAATGTATCTACATTGGGGCTTACTTTTCCATCTTTCCATCTGCTAATACATCCAGCTCCAAGTTCAGCCAAAGTTTCGATTTCTTGAAAGGTAATGTGTTTTTCTCTGCAAATCTCTTTTAGGTTGTCATAGACCATTTGTTATCCTCCTTTCATGCAATCTATGAAATTGCGATAAATAACAAATATGTATTGATTTATTTTGCGATTTATAGTAAAATAAAGTCACCACAACGATACCTATAAACGCATTTTTAATTATGCAATTGCTATTTATCGCAACTCATGCCTTTATTATACGCGATATATGGTAATTGTCAAGATTAAAATTGCGATTTTTAGCAACTTTTTTTGAAAGGCAACCATATGAGTTTAAAAGATAGGATTCAATCTATATGTAAATCAAAGGGACTTACCAGTAAGGAAGTAGAATTGCAATTGGGATTTGGAAAAGGTTATATCAGCAAAATAGATAAAACTAACCCTACCACAGCGAATATCAAGAAAATTGCAGACTATTTTGGTGTAACCGTCGATTATTTAATGACTGGCAAAGAGATGCCAAAAGAAAAAGCCCCGGAACTGACCGCCAGAGACGAGAAGGACATCACCAAGACCCTCAATAAAGTCATGGAACAGTTCGAGAACAACGAAAACGGACCATTATATTATGATGGGGAAGAAATCGACGAGACATCACGGATCTTGATCCGGAATGCATTCGAGTATATTATCAGAGAAACCAAGAAAGAAAATAAGGTTAAGTATAACCCGAACAAGAACAAAACTGAAAAGTAGGTGGACGATTTGGAAACAATCGATCATAAGATTTGCCGCTTAGTTCGGTACTATGTACGCATGGTCGGCAGCCGGGATCCCGTCGCAATCGCGAAATTCGCCGGGATAGGAATCGCAACCATGCCGCTTAGTAATGTAGCAGGATATTATACACTGGTACAGCGGAAACGATGGATCTGCATCAACGAGGATATACCATCTGACAGCCCTCTGTTTAAAGTTGTCGTTGCCCATGAACTCGGTCATGCGCTCCTGCATCGAAAAGAGAACTGTGCATTCATCAAGAAGCATACTCTCCTGCTTACGTCCGGTATCGAGCGTGAGGCGAACCAGTTTGCTGCGGAGCTTCTGATTCCCGATGACATGCTTCAAGAGTATTCCGGATACACAAGCGACCAGTTCTGTGCCTGTACCGGATATCCGAAGGAACTTATAGATCTACGGTTAAAATAAATATTCGTGTGGGGATAAAAATATGGAGTCACTAACAACAGAAGAGGCTACACAGCTTATCGAATTAGCTAAACAGGCATTGATTGATTTTTTATATTCTCCGGATCCGGGAGGAGATGCTGAATTTAATGTAAACGCCACTGAAACAAATGATTCTTTTGCCGTCAAGATTTACAGAGGAAAAATCAATAAAAATAAATACAATTACGGTGCCAGAATTTTAAAAAATGGTATAATACTATTGGAGTTACACATTAATTCAGGCAATAGACATATTAATCCGGACGGTCAAAAAATCACTGGATCACATTGGCATTATTACACACAGGAATATGGTCTAAAAAATGCATTTCCTGCGGCTGATCTGTCATCAAAGAACTTTGTTGAGAATACTGTATTGTTTTTAAAAGAATTTCATATTGTGAATACTCCAATTATCAATCATCAAACAGATTTATTTTAAATGAATCAAGGAAAGGAGTGTACGCTATGGATATTCAGAAGTGTATAAATGACTATGCTGATTGGTTAAAAAACGAAATTACTTTTACCAAGATGGGTGAATATTTTGAAATCACTACTCCTTTCTTGGATTCCTACAATGATTACTTCCAACTGTATGTTCGGCAAGATGGAGACACTGTTTTTTTCTCTGATGACAGCCAAACATTAAACGCTCTCTATATGAGCGATTTTCAACTAACATCTAATAGGAAAAAACAGTTGCAAAGCATTTTATCTCAATATGGGGTTAAGCTTAACCAAAATGAGTTAACGGCGACTTCGCATATACGAGATTTTGCTCAGACAAAGCATATGTTCGTACAGGCCATGATTCGGGTTAGTGATTTATACATGACTTCTCGAACTAAAGTTTCATCTCTATTCCTTGATGACATTCAGGAATATTTTCGCCAGAACAATATCTATTGCACCGAGGATGTGCAGTTTCGAGGGAAATCAGGGTTCTATCATAGCTATGACTTTGTTTTGCAAAGAACAAAATCAAAACCCGAGCGATTATGCATGGCCATTAATAATCCTACAAAAACTACGATTGGAAATGCTCTGTTTTCTTGGAACGACACTAAAGGCACAAGAAAAGCAGACAGCCAATTGATTGTTTTGCTTAACGACAGCAACAGTTTTAATAAAGGCATCATCGATGCCCTATCGAATTATGATGCGAACTCTATTTTGTGGAGCGAACGTGACAAAAAAGAAAACTTAGATTTGTTGTCTGCATAAATGAAAAACCGCCCGGCGCTACCAACACCGGACGGCAATCATAAAATGTCTCTTATCAGATAAAAATCAGAAAAAGACTGTATATACAACCAACTGTATTATATCATTTCTGGAACATTCTGGCAAGAGGTGTATTTTCTGTACCCAAAAACCATATTGTTTTATAGGAGATGATATAATGGAAAAAGAAAATGCCACTATCCAATCTGCTGCTCTTTACATTCGTGTCAGCACTGATAAACAGGAGGAACTGTCACCAGACTCGCAAAAGCGCTTACTCCTTGACTATGCGAAAGCGCATGGCATGATAGTATCCAATGAACACATCTACACTGAAAAGGGCATCTCTGGTCGTCATGCTGATAAACGTCCCGAATTTCAGCGAATGATTGCGACCGCCAAATCAGATGAACATCCTTTTGATGTTATTCTTCTGTGGAAATTTTCACGATTTGCAAGAAACCAAGAGGAAAGCATTGTATATAAATCTATGCTGCGAAATAAATACCATGTGGATGTTGTCAGCATCTCTGAACCATTGATTGAGGGGCCATTCGGCGAATTGATCGAGCGAATCATTGAGTGGATGGATGAGTTCTATTCTATTCGTCTTTCTGGCGATGTCATGAGAGGAATGACTGAGAATGCCCTCCGTGGAACTTATCAGTGCCGTCCACCGTTAGGGTATCGTATCCCTTACCACAGGGCAACACCAGAGATTGTCCCTGAAGAAGCTGAAATCGTTCGACTGATTTTCAACAAATATGTTGCTGAGAATATAAGCCCATATGGCCTGGCCAGATATTTGAACGAACACGGGTATCAAACAAGTCGTGGAAAAAGATTTGAGACCCGGTCCATAGAGTATATACTTTTAAATCCAGGATATGCTGGAGATATCCGTTGGAATCGCGTAGAAAATGCCACAAAACGTATCAAAGATTCTTCAGAATGGATTATACGTTCCGGCCATCATCCAGCCATCATTAGCAAGGAACTATTCCTCCAAGCGCAGGAAAAGTATTATTCAACATATAAACCAAAGAACAAAAAGCCCAGCGAAATAACCAAGCATTGGTTGTCTGGGATGATAAAATGTTCTGGTTGCGGTCGCACGCTTTCTTCCAGCATCCAGCACAACAAGAAGTCTGATACATATGTGTTTCAGTGCTATGGCTATCTGAAGGGGAAATGTAATACAAACAGCCGGGTCCTTGAACGCAATATCGTTCCAGCTGTTATTAAGGCGTTGGAAGACGTGCTAAAGAGCGGATCTGTCTCTTATACAATCCGAAGACGTGAATCAAAATCTAATGGGACAGATGAACTCAGCCAGATAGAAAAGCAGCTGTCTCGACTGGGGCAAAAAGAAGCCAGAATCAAAGAGGCCTATATGGCAGGTATTGACACCATAGATGAATATCGTTCCAACAAAGAATCGATCAACGCTGAACGTGCTCGGTTAGAATCCCAGAAAGAGCAATTGTCAAAACCACTCGAATACAACGAAGATTCCAATAAAAAAATGCTACAGAATATATCGTCGTTACTGGAGATCATAAAATCAGATGATTTCAGTATGCAGGAAAAGAATGTCGCACTTCGCAGCGTGGTTGAAAAAATCACATACAATCGTGCTCTTAGCCATATCGATGTTGACTTCTACTTATCTGAAACGCCTAAACTCCTCAAATAACCATCAAAAAATACCGGGTGAGATCACTCTTCCCATCCGGTAAAAAGCCAATAAAAATAAGGGTTTGCAGGTTATTTCAATCTAAATTATGGCATACTCAAAAAAGTTATACGCACTTGCTATATGGTCATCCACCCCGGACACCGAACCTTCCGCCCGTCGCAGTATTGTGTCAGGATCGGCTGTTTCACTCCCGGGCGCGAAAGATAATTATCAAAAATATCATCCACCACGACAGAGATGGACTCAAAAATATTCCGCCCATAAATCCATTTATGATCATACGCGGTTGAGGATGTGATCGTAAAATCATATCCCTGATTGCGATACCATTCCGTATAGACACGATTTAACGTAAAGGACATGATCGCCAGCACATTCGCAACGATCGTGGAGCGGGGCCAGGTCGCATATATCTCACTGGAGGCTACATTTTTGATATAATCCCGATATGGGACATAATAGTTGGCTGCGGACGCGTTCGTTGGAACTCCGTCATGTACCACGACCGTCTGGGGGACGACCACTCTGGATAGAACGATCTCTCCTGTCTCTATAACCGGCTTGATCTCGCTCTCCGCGATTTTTGGAAGGTAATCACCATAAAGTGTGTGATCCGGAATCGTCACGGTCTCTGTCTGCTCGCCGTCCGGGGCATTCGAAAGAGGCCGCAAACGAATCCCCTGGATCGCCGTCACGTCCGCCAGAACCTCCGTTCCTGAAACGACAAATGGCTCAAATCCCGGTGCTGTGATTCGGATCGTGTATTCTGCATATGGACGCTCCGTCTCCTCCGGTGACAATGAAAGCTCTAATGGTGGTGCATCTAATGGAAGATTCTCCGTCTGTCCGGAACTGTTCGTTCTCGTCTCCTCAATAATTTCATCTGGTTCCTCCGTCCTTGCAATCACAATATCCGCATCCTGTACCGGAAAACTGTTCGCGTCCGACACAACATCCACCTGCAAATATCCCTGTGCCATAATTTCCTCGCTCGATTGAATATCGTTCTATTTTATGCAACAGATGCACACCTGATACATTCCTACACTTATTTTCGACCTTTAAATGCAGAGTTTAAAACCAGCAAAGTTTTTCAGAAGATCTTCCTCCGGATATCCAATGCCAGCATCACGGCACCCTGTAATATCCCGGACGTCAATATCGTTATTATCCCCGCCGATGGCTCATCTGCTGAATAAATTTTGTTTTCTTATACCAAAACAGGCATCCGGAAACTTAGATAAGCTTCCAAATGCCTGTCTCTTTTTCTTATTTTCTATCCTTCCATCAGCTTCCTGATCTCCTCCGCAAGAAGCTTCACATTCCTGATCAGGCCATCAAATGCCCCATATCCGTAAAACCGGATAAACAGGATGCCGACCGGTACAGCGATGATCATTCCCGCAATACCGCGGAACTTGAAACCAAGATAG
>ULSV01021962.1_pt1 | contig 10910 bp, 9 predicted proteins | sample 1956991 | NCBI WGS metagenome assembly ULSV01 (sample SAMEA4835717, study PRJEB28245) | human gut metagenome | biome: gut microbiome; material: fecal sample | place: Denmark | collected 2008 | reverse complement strand
CGGCGATTGTCGGCAATGTGTATGCCCAAACCTGCGGCGCTCAACCTTCGTGCTCTGATTTGGGTTACAGTTACACCGGTTCAACTTCAGACTGCGTCGGCCCTGCCCTTAAGTGCCCTTTTAACACCTCCTATTTTAACTGTGTTAAGAAAACAGATGTTTACAATGGCATTGCCCCCGATTATTACACAGGAAAAAAGCTTCGCACCGACGGAACAATTTACACTGTCGGTTCGGGAGAACTGAGCACTTACAGATGCGCCTGGGCTTTGTTTCGCAGTCAAGATACCAACACTAACGGAATTGCCTCAGAATGGAAGATTAACACAGCGATTGTCGGTCACCAAAGAGGTCTTGTTAACAAATGGGCTGACTACAACTCCGCAATATTTTGGGTAGTTAGCGGAGACCAAATCAGCCTTAAAGGTTATGGAGATGATTACCTTTACATTTATCCCTGCCGCGGCAACTAAAAAAATCCCCTCTTTTGAGGGGATTTTAATTTAATAAGTATGGCCTTCCTTTCTGGGAGCTTTGAAATTGTTTTTCGTGTTCTTTTTCTGATAACTGTTGTCATTGGGATAGTCATGACGCGGCGACCCCAGATAAGGAACACGCAAGCCCGGAACATGGTGGTCTTTTTCCAGATTATCGCCCATCTGGCGCAGATTAGCCGTTTCGTCGGCAACCATTTCCTTAGTAACGTCGTAGCTTTTAGCATCCGGGTCGGTTTCACGGCGGCGGGCAAATTCGCTTTCCATTTCTTTAGCCGCATTTTTGGCATGTTTCTCGCTCAAGACAGCAAACATTTTGGACATATATTCTTTCGGCATGGCGCGGACGTCCATTTCCGGATCCATTGTTATGCCGGCTTTGGTCATACTGTCAAGAAAAGCTTTTTGATCTTCGGGCTGCATTAAATTAACCAAGTCGCCCACCTGAGCTTCGCTGGCCTTTTCATAGAGACCGTAAATTTCCTGAATTGCGCGGGAAGCGCCGATAACCTTATCCGCCTCTTTGCCGTTAATCGCATCCTGCAGAGCCGGTTTGAGCGTGTCATCAAAGCGGTCTTTGAAGGGTGAGAAGAAGTATTCGCCTTTAAGCTCGGCTACCTTATTGGCCTGGCGGCCGTTGGTATCAGCCCCCATATTGGCCTCCATCTGCAGGGCCAAACGATATTTAAAGATTTCCAAATCTTTTTCGCTCAGAGTTCCGCTGGCTGCATCAATCATCTTTTTGGCATGATGTTCGTTAATGCCGATGCCCCGGGGAATAACGCCGGCGCGGGCACAAGCCATACGGAAAACGCCGGTATCATCATCACTCAGACCTTTTGGGAAACGGATATATTTATTGCCCTGGCTCTTTTGCAGCGCAACCACTTTATCTGCCACCTGGTCGGTTACTTTACCGCCTTTCGGCATAGCATAGCCGACATCAATGCCGCCTTTGCCGTTCGGCTTAATCATAATGCGGAATGAGTAGGTTTCATTCGGCACGCCGTCTTTCCGTTTGCCGTCCAGTTTATAGTTATCGGGATTTCGGCTGGGATAAACACTGTAAACGGTCCAACCTTTCAGACTGACAAAATCACGAAGTCTGTCATTACGCTCGCGGCGGAAATAGCTTAAGTTCTTTTCCTTGCCAAGGGATTTCTGCAACCAGGTTTCCATTTCATCCAGTGCTTTGGCATAGCCTTCTTTCTTCTTTTCTTTATCCTTGGCCTTTTCGGGTTTCAGTTCATCGGCATTATCAAGCCACTGCTCATTGCCGGGATCATTCTGAATTTCAGGCAGTTCCGGTTCGGAAGAGACGACATTGTTGTCTGCCGGTTCTTCTTTTTGCTGTTCATAGGGAACTTTTTCATCGTTTTCTTTAGCTTTTTTATCTGCTTCTTCTTCACGGGCTGCCTGAGCTTTCTCAAATTTTTCCTTTATTCCCGGTTCCAGGGTCGGCGGCAGTTCGAAGTTCTTGATTCCATGGACATAGAGAAAGTCAAGCAGCGCCCTCATCTGCTCTTCGCTGATTGGCTTGTCTGGGAAAGTGATTTTGCCGTCGCGAATCGCAAAAAACAGCGGCGAACCTTCCATCAGCTGCATCTGGACTGCCAGACCGAGTTCGCCTTTGTCCGATTGGATTATGACGCTGGAAATTTCATACTGGCCTTTCTTCTCCGGTTTGCTCCGGTCTATTTCATGCGCCTTGGAAGCCTGTTGAATCGAATACAGCTTGCTGTAGAGTTCCGGCTTTTCGCCCAGATAGTCCTGCTGTTTCTGCACCGCATCACGGCTGTTGCCCAAGGCTTTCATCGTCAGCTGATTGTCTTTTTGATTTTCAATCAGTGCTTTTTTAATTTCAGCTTTTTCTTTGTTTAATCTGGCCGTAGCTTGTTTGACAAATTCTTCAAGATTATTTTTAAGCAAATCGTCAAGACGGTCGAACTCATCCTTGTCATTTTTCTTGAGATCAGCCGAAATGGCAGAAAAATACTGCGTCGGATCAATGGAAAGCAGTTCGGTTAATTCTTTGTTTTGTTCGAAACGACCGGCCTGTTCGTTTTTCGCCTCTTCAAATTTTTCACGCGCCTGATCTATTTTGCGCTGAATATCCCGCTGCTGGCGTTCCAATGCCTTGGAAATTGCATTGACATTATAAGAGCTTTCAAAATCGCCGGGATTTTCAGCTTCCGGACTGTTAAAATTGCTAAATAAAATACTTCTATCAGCCATCTTCAGGTTCCTTGAACAGAATTTTACTTACTTTATAGTAACATATCCTGATGAAAAGGCAATCTTTTTTTGACAAAAATTTTGTTAAAATTTTATTAAAAAATCCTTTGGTTTTCTGACGGATTTATTTTATCAAGCTCTCATTTAGACAAATAAAACCCCGCCGAAAGCGGGGTTTTACCATGACCGGAACAGCCGGCTATTTTTTCAGAACAACGACGCCCGGAAGCTCCTTGCCTTCCATCCATTCCAGGAAAGCGCCGCCGGCGGTTGAAATATAAGAAAATTTATTGGCAACACCGGCATTTTCCAAAGCGGAAACGGTATCCCCGCCGCCGGCAACAGTGGTCAGGCGGCCTTCGCCGGTCAGAACCGCTGCACGCTGAGCAACTTTATTGGTGGCATTGTCAAACGGAACCAGTTCAAAAACACCGAGCGGGCCATTCCATACCAGCGTTTTGCATTCTTCCATTTTCTTGTTGATGGCTTCAATGGTTTTGTCGCCGACATCCATAAGGCTCCAGCCTTCAGCCGGAATATGTTCCAAATCAACGGTTTTGTGCTCGGCATTGGCTTTGAATTCCTTAGAAACGACAACGTCTTTCGGCAGAATGATTTCGCAGTTGTTCGCCTTGGCGGTTTTCATAATTTCTTTGGCGGTCTCAATCATATCCATCTGAACCAGAGAATTGGCTTCGTTGACGGTATCAATGCCGCTGGCTTTCATAAAGGTGTGCGCCATACCGCCGGAAATAACCAGCATATCGACCTTTTTAACCAGATTATTCAGCAGGTCAAGCTTGGTGGAAACCTTGGAACCGCCGACAATCGCCATCAACGGGCGTTTCGGATCGTTCAGACCGGTCGTCAGAGCATTAACTTCTTCTTCCATCAGCAAGCCCATTGCGGAAGGACGCAGCTTAACGGCAGCGACCATGGAAGCATGGGCGCGGTGCGCCGTCGAAAAAGCATCGGAAACATAAACGTCTGCCGGTTTAACCAAGTCTTCGGCAAATTTTTCATCGCCTTTTTTCTCCTCGTTATAGAAACGCAGATTTTCAAGCAGCAGAACTTCATCGCCTTTCATCGCTTTAACCGCGGCTTCAACTTTGGAGCCGATGCAGTCATCAACGAAAACGACTTTATGGCCGAGAGCTTTTTCCAATTCGGGGGCAACGTGGCTGAGGGAATTTTTCATATCGCCTTTGCCTTCCGGACGGCCGAAGTGAGAAATAACGACGACCTTGGCTCCCTTTTCCATTAGGGTTTTGATGGTCGGAACCGTACGGTCAATGCGCGCGGTGTTGGTTACGTGAAAGTTTTCATCCATCGGCACGTTCAGGTCTGCGCGCAGCATAACGACTTTGCCGTTCAAATCGCCTAAATCTTTAATGGTTTTATATGCAGTCATTGATAATTCCTTTGTCTGATAAAATGAGAATCCCCGCGGTCAGGACGGCAGAGACCTGCCGCGGATAACCACGGGGAAACAAAAAATTAGCCGTTTACTTTAGCCATGTGGGCAACGAGGTCAAGAACCTTGTTGGAATAACCCCATTCATTGTCGTACCAGCTTACAACTTTAACAAAAGTCGGAGTCAGCTGAATACCGGCTTTGGCATCAAAGATAGATGTACGGGAATCGCCCAGGAAGTCGGAAGAAACAACATCATCTTCAGTGTAACCCAGAATTCCTTTCAGTTCACCTTCGGAAGCCTTTTTCATCGCAGCGCAAATTTCTTCATAAGAAGCGGCTTTTTTGAGGTTGACGGTCAGGTCAACGACAGAAACGTCCAAAGTCGGAACGCGGAAAGACATACCGGTCAGTTTGCCGTTCAAAGACGGAATAACTTTGCCGACAGCCTTGGCAGCACCGGTTGAAGACGGAATGATGTTGCCGGAAGCAGCACGGCCGCCTCTCCAGTCTTTAACAGACGGGCCGTCAACGGTTTTCTGGGTAGCCGTGGTGGAGTGTACGGTGGTCATCAAACCGTCTTCGATACCGAAAACGTCATTCAGAACCTTGGCAATCGGGGCCAGGCAGTTCGTAGTGCAGGAAGCGTTGGAAACAAACTGGGTTCCCTTAACATAAGAATCGGTGTTGACACCGCAGACAAACATCGGCGTATCATCTTTAGACGGTGCAGACATAACAACATATTTGGCTCCGGCGGCAATATGGCCCTGAGCTTTTTCCTTGGTCAGGAACAGACCGGTCGATTCAACAACATAATCAGCGCCGACTTCATTCCATTTCAGGTTAGCCGGATCTTTTTCTGCGGTAACGCGGATAGATTTGCCGTTAACGACCAGCTTGCCGTCTTTAACTTCAACGGAACCTTTGAACTGGCCGTGCATGGTATCATAACGCAGCATATAAGCCATGTATTCAACATCAATCAGGTCATTGATGCCGACGATTTCAATATCGTTTCTTTCCTGAGCAGCACGGAAAACCAAGCGGCCGATACGGCCAAATCCGTTAATACCGACGCGAATTGTCATATTATTATCCTTCCTTTGTTAAAAGTGTCAGCACAGAGAATTCTGCACTTTCTTAGTTATTTAATTCGCGCCTAATGTATCACTTAATGGATTTTTTTCAAGTTATTTTTGAAATTGTGAATATCAAGCGCTTCGAGACAAAAAAAATATTTTTCGTCCATTTTACGCCCATAATGTATTGACCAACTATGAAAAACATGATATATTATAAACATAATTATAAGGATTTGTTTATTATCATGTACGTTTTCATAAGCTGAAAAAATTGAGTTTTCTCAATAGTTTCTTTTTTATGTTTATTCGTTAGTGGTAATTTCGGTCTTTTTGATTGCAAAAAAAATTAATTAATAAACTAAAAAAAATTATCTTATGAAAACTTTAAGCAAAAATGAAATGAGAACAGCAGTTGAGTCTTTAATCGCTAACGGCGCAGTTGTTAAGAACTATGCAAAATTTGCAAGAATTCAGGCAATTGAAGCAGTCGGCGGCGAAGTTATCGAAACGATTTTGGCTGACGGCACGAAGGAAACATCCAATACGGCCAATGCCGGCGACTGGATTGTGACCAACCCCGGCGGCGAAAAGTATATTGTTCCCGCTGCCAAATTCCCGAAAAAATACGAAGCTGCTCCGGAAATCGGCGACGGTTGGTTCAAGCCGACCGGCGGTGTTCAAAAATTCCTTGAACTTGATGAGGATACAAAATTCATCTGTTCCTGGGATGAAGAGCAGTTTATTGCCAAAGGCGGTTTCGTTAACGTTTCTGACCTCAGCGACATCTACGGTATCGCACGCGGCGAGTTCTTTGACACATACAAAGAATGTGACGCGGAGGGAAACTTTCTCAACTGATTTCTTATAATTATTAAAATGAAAAAGGGCATCAAAACGGTGCCCTTTTTCTTATCTATAAAGCTTTTATCACTCTGCTTTTTTGAGCATAACTTCCGGGGCTTCTATTCCCAGCAGGTTAAGCAGGAGAGTCAAAACATCGCGGACGATTTTGGCAATCTGCAGACGTGAGGCAGCCTGTTCCGGCGTGGCTGCCGACATAATCGGCGATGTGTTGTAGAATGAGCTGAACGCCTGCGCCAGCGTATAGGCATAGTCGGAAATAATACTCGGTTCCTTCGCCTCGTGGGTGCGCAGGACAATGTTATTCAGCTGCATCAGTTTCAGCGCCAAATCGCGTTCTTCCGGATTGGTTATCACGATTTTGCTGGGTTTGATTTCGCCGGCTTTACGCAGAATCGAATTGATGCGGGCAATGGCATATTGAATGTAAGGCCCGGTTTTACCTTCAAATTTGGCAAAATCATCAATTTCAAAAACATAACCGGAGGCAATGTTGTTTTTCAGATCCTGAAACTTCATTGCGCCGACGGCAATCTGCCCGACCAGCTTTTCAATATAAGCGGCATCATATTCGGCGGAAGGTTCCGGCATTGACTCGCGGACTTTATCCTTGGAAATTTTAATCATATCTTCCAGATTCATCACACCGCCGTCACGGGTTTTGAACGGTTTGCCGTCAGGGCCGTTAACCGTACCGAAACCGATGTGCTGCAATTTGACGCCGGGGGCAATGCCCAGTTTTTCAGCCACTTCAAAAACCTGCTCAAAGTGCAGTGACTGGCGTTTATCGACCACATAGATAATCTCGTCGGCTTTCAAATCATCCACGCGCATTTTTATGGTGGCAATATCGGTTACCTGATAAGCGTAGCCACCGTCGCTTTTGACCAGAATAACCGGCGGTTTGGGTTTATTGCTTTCTTCCAGGCGGATAATGGTTGCGCCGTCATCAACCTCGGACACTCCTTTCTGCGCCGCGATTTCAACAATTTCGGCACAGGTTTCGTGCGCGTCGCTTTCGCCCAGCCACAAATCAAAATGCGTCTGCAATTCGTCATAATTTTGCTTAACCGCCTCAACCGAAACCTTGCGCAGGTGCTGCCAGGCCTTACGGTATTCAGGGTTGCCGTTCTGCAGTTCGGCGGTTATGCGGCGGGCCGTTTCTTTGGCGTTTTCATCTTCTTTGCAGCGGATATTGGCCTTTTTATAAAAAGCGGAAATGGCTCCGATATCATAAGTTTCCGTCTTGGACAGATTGCCGTCCTGTTCGATAATCTCTGCCAAAATCATTCCCATCGGGGTTCCCCAGTCGCCGAAATGGACATCGGCAATTACCTCATTGCCGACAAATTGCTCAATCCGGCGGATAGCCTCGCCGACAACCGCTGAACGCAAATGTCCGACATGGAGTGCCTTGGCAACATTCGGGCCGCCTGAATCAAGCACGATTTTATGCGGTTCAGCCACTTTCTCGCAGCCAAAGCGCCCGTCGGCAGCCATGCCGTCAAGCACGCGGGCAATCAGGCTGTCATTAATCTTTAAGTTTAAGAATCCCGGTCCGTCCACCGACACTTTGGCAAAATCGGCATCCTGTTCCAGTTTGGCGGCAATTGCCGAAGCAATCTCGCGGGGATTTTTCTTTTCGGCTTTGGCCAGAGCCAATGCGCCGTTGCATTGAAAATCGCTCAAATCGGGACGATCGGAAACTTTTACCGCCGCAAACTGCGGATTGAGGTTTAATTCGTTAAAGACGGCGGCCAGTTTGGCATTGATTGTTTTTTCAAGAGACAAAGTCATTTTATGTTATTCCATCACAGTCAAAAGTTATTTTTCGCATTTAAAGTAAATATGAGTTGGCAGAAACAGGCGGCAGGTAAACTGGGTCTGACGCACCGGAACGGCATGAGTGCCGGTTTTGTGCTTCACGCACTCCTCGTCTGCCAGTTTTTTGACCTCGGCATAGCTGGTGGTCAGAATATTATAGCAGACCGCCGGATTTTCCGGAGTGGAACGGCCGACATAGAGTTTGGTCATGTCTTTTTCGCCGGCGTTGCGGCGTCGGTCAATAAACGGGTCTAACTGGGAACAGCCGCCGATCAGGCAGGCCAGCATCAGCATATTCAGCAATTTTACCCTAGACAATTTTTAAAACTCCATTACATTGAAACCAGATTGCTAACATATATACATGAAGAAGATTAAAATGGAAAGTCAAAATAAATATCTTGGTGATGATAAATTCAAAAAATTCCTAGAGCATTACAGCTGTCCGACCCCGCTGGAAATTATCAAGCTGCGGTTTGCCGGTTCTATCTGCTCGCCGAATCTGGAACTGCGGCCAACCGACGTCATCTCCTCTTTCTGGGAGCCCGGCAAATCTCCCCGGCTGGAAACCAAAGACGAAGCCGATTTGTTTTTCAAATTTTTCATGGGACTGTGGGACGAAATGTTTCAACAGGTTAAAGCCAATAAGGTTCATCTGTCGCCGGCAGGGAATCTGCTTTCATCCAAAGAAGGCATCGCCAAGCTCTGCGCCGTGCGCTTTGCCGAGGTTGAACCGGGTTTTGTCGAAGGTTTCTGGGGCGGAAAAGAAGACCTCAAACTGCCTTCTTACCTGGCTCAGCTGATTGATTCTCTCACAGAAATGTCAGGCGTTTACAATACGTTAGCTAAAAAGCTTGACAAAGCCGAAAATATAACCGAGATTTCTAAACATCTGGCCTATACTGACACGATGGTGGAAAAGACCATTGCCTTTATTATCGAAAATTCAGTTCTGCCCAGAATCGAATCCCTGCAAAGGGTGGTGCATTAACAAAATAAGGACAAGACTATGGACTTTATGGAAGGGCTTTTGACCCGCCGCTCGGTTCGCAAATACGACACGAGCAAAAAAATTTCCAAAGAAACTATTCGTGAAATCATTAAAGCCGCGCAGTATTCGCCGACCGCTCATAACAAGCAGCCATGGGAATTTCTGGTGATTGACGACCGGGAATTTTTAACCAACCTGCGCCACATCCAGCGCTGGACATCCTTTGCCAAAGATGCCGACTGTGTGATTATCGTCTGCGGCGACACCGAAAAATCATTCAGCCGCAGTAAAGAAGACGAGAGCTGGAGTTTTATTGACGTTGACTGCGCCATTGCCACCCAAAGTCTGCTGTTGGCAGCCTGGTCCAAAGGAATCGGAACCTGTTACTGCGGCGCCGCACCGATGCAGAAAGTGGTTGATTCCTTAAAAGAACATCTGAACCTGCCGGAAAACATCCGCCCCTTTGCAATTGTGACAATGGGGTATCCGGCAGAAACGCCCAAACAGCCGGAAGGCCGTTACAAACCGGAAAAAATTCACTGGGGTTGTTGGGAAAATACAGATGCACCGGTTGAAACCGCAGCCGAATAAAATAAAAAGAACCTCTGCCGCGGCAGAGGTTCTTTTTATTTTTTGTCAGAAGTTTCCGGCAAAGCTGTTACTTGAGCAAAGTTCCGGCTGATAGTTTACCGTAACTCTGCTTTTACAACTCTCACTAATACTTACATCCTGAGTTGAACTGTTAATCGTACCGCTTTCACAAGTGCTTGAAGATATAATGAGAACTTTATCGGCACAAACATTTAAAGTTCCTTTTTTGAAAGTAAAAGTGACACGGCTTGTTCCCCCTGCTTTGTAATTCACAGTACCGCCGTTTATCACCATGCCATAGCCATTATTACTCCGTTCAAAACCGTTAACATTCAATATGCCGCCGGTACTTTCAGGATATCCCAGCTCCTGATCATAATCTCCTCCGGTTCCCCCGTCCGTGCGTTTAAACCAGCAGGTTCCGGTCGTTATCGGATAGCCAACGGAAGCCTGAGTTTCAACCGTAACATTTTCAAAATATACTTTATCATCATAATAAGTGCTTCTATCGACAAGCTCTCTGTTTGATACGCCGTTAGTTTTGCCACAGACATTATTATCTGCATTTTTTGCCGCAGTTTGCCGGCTAACCAGTTTTACATTTTTAAACGTCAACGGGCCGGCGTCGCTGACAAAGATATCCGTTCCGGTCGGCTTATCAAAAGTAATCGTATGACCGTTGCCATTGATAACGGTTGTTACTTTTCCATACCAGTTGTCTTCGTTGCGAAGCATTTCATTGCCACAATAAATATCTCCGGCTAAATTAATGTTTATATTATTATCCGTATTTCCCCGGTTAAATAAAGATTTAGCCAAATCAGCGCAAATCAGGTCTGCCGTCGTACAAGCCGTATAAGTCTGCAGACCGTTGCTTATTGTTCTGAATGTATTGCCGTAAACAACAAACCTTTTTACCATTCCGGGACAATCGTCTTCATTCAGAGCATAAGTCATACCGTTTTTATCAATTGTTTTTCCGGTAAACAATGCCGGCTTACAGTCGCTGTATTTATTCCCGCAAGGGGTTGTACAATGGAAATTTTTATCTGCCGGACAATTGCTTTCATCATACGCATATTCACTGCCGCAAGGAGAAGTACATTTTTCATATTTTCCGCCGCAGGAATTGCCGGTTAAGACTTTGCCGTCGGTGCAGTTGGAGCTGTCATATTGGAACTTGGGATCGCAAACCTCTTTGCATTCGGAGAATTTCTTAAGACTTCCGGAGTAACATACCTCGGCGCCGGCGGCTCCCCCGTCGGTGCATTCCTTGAAGCCGTCGCAGGCATTGGCGCTGCGTTTGTATTTCATCGTTCCGCACGAATTGCACACCTCGCCCGGCGTGTAACCCTGGGCACTTGCCTGCGCTGCCGTATAGTCATATCCTCCGCAGGGATTGCACACGCATTTCT
>ULSV01014566.1_pt1 | contig 10939 bp, 9 predicted proteins | sample 1956991 | NCBI WGS metagenome assembly ULSV01 (sample SAMEA4835717, study PRJEB28245) | human gut metagenome | biome: gut microbiome; material: fecal sample | place: Denmark | collected 2008 | reverse complement strand
AATTTTCCGAGGTCATGTCCCGCCGCCGCGCCGGATGCCAGCGCCAGATCGATGGGCACGCCTGCCTTATAAAGGCCCTGAGCCACCGCCATCGCAACGTAGTGAACGCCTGCGATGTGTCCCAGTGTCTCGAACGGGGTCGCCTCACGGTTTAAGCGCATCATTTCATATACATACTGGTCGCGGAATTCGCGGATAAAGTGGGCATACTCTCCTGCCCGCTCGAAATTCGCGTACTCTTCTTCGGTTAGAAGCTGAAAATCATCGTAGGGATCGAACGGCATGACTTTCCGTTCTTCGTCAAAGAAATACTGGAGTACGTTTAAGAAATAGAGCGCAGACGGCGCATAGGGAGCCGCGGACGCAGAGAAATCCCCATCAGGGTACAGAATGTGGGTCGAATATTTATAGGTGAAGGAGAGCCAGCCTTCTTCCGGTTCATTTGCGAGCTTTTCCATATCTTCGCGGCAGAATTCCAGGATTTCTGCGCAGGAAAAGCGTCTTGTCACCGGGAATGCTTTCCCGAATATTACTTCCCAGTGGTCTTTATTGAAGAGCTGCTGCATGCTGCGGCGGCTGAGACCGATCTTTTTTAAGAATTCTTTATCCGACAGACGGTTTCCAAGCTCTGTCACAAGGTGGCGGATGTGTCTGTTATACATGGAAATACCTCCGTTTCGTGGGGTTTTGAGGACGGATCGTACAGAAATCCCGGTCCTGCTGCCGTAGGGACTCCCGTGCCAAGCCGGGAATATGAGCAGCTTTGAAGAACAGTTTTCTGGCTGCCTTCAATTATAAGAACAGTATAAACACTTCTTAAGGTGTTTTCAAGGAATTTTCCTACAGATTGTACGCAGTTAAATACATGTGTTTTGACGCTGAGATCAGCTGTTTTCAAGGAATTTGATTTCATGTATGGTCTGAGCAGTTTTAAAAAAATTTTATCACTTCATACTTGACAGTGAATATCTCTGATGGTATTATATTGATAACAATTATCATTATTATTATTGTTTGGTCTTTACAAATCCAGAAAGGAGGTTCACCATGAAAGCATTAAAATTCAGCCGCCAGCGCGAATCTATCCGGGAGTGCCTGAAGAACCGCAAGGATCATCCGACCGCAGACGCCGTCTATGTGACGATCAGCAAAGAATACCCGAAGATCAGCCTGGGAACTGTATACCGCAATTTAAATCTTCTGGCGGATATGGGCGAGATCCAGCGTTTTTCCAGCGGAGACGGATCGGAGCATTTTGATTACAACACAGATCCGCATTATCACTTTGTGTGCAAGACTTGCGGAGCGATCATCGATATGCCTCTGGAACTGGTTCGTGACACTTCGGATCTTCTCACCGCTCCGTTTCCGGGACGGGTCGATTCCCACACTGTTTTCTTTTACGGCGAATGTGAGGACTGCCGGAAAAAGGAATACTAAAAAAATAAAAATTCTATTGACATTCAGAGTCAATTAGAATATAATATCAGTAACAGTTACTATTATTGATTTCAAAACACAATATTTTATAAATGAAAAGGAGAAAACGCTATGAAGAAATTTGTCTGTTCCGTATGTGGTTATGTATATGAGGGTGAGGCTGCTCCGGAGAAATGTCCGGTATGTAACGCACCGGCTTCCAAGTTCATTGAGCAGAGCGATGAAATGAGCTGGGCTTCTGAGCACGTAGTTGGTGTTGCTCAGGGCGTAAGCGAAGATATCCTTGAGGACTTAAGAGCAAACTTCAACGGTGAGTGCTCTGAGGTTGGTATGTACCTCGCTATGGCAAGAGTTGCCCACAGAGAAGGTTATCCGGAGATCGGTCTTTACTATGAGAAAGCCGCTTACGAAGAGGCTGAGCACGCTGCTAAGTTCGCAGAGCTCCTCGGTGAAGTTATCACAGACAGCACAAAGAAGAACCTCGAGATGAGAGTTGAGGCTGAGAACGGCGCTACTGCTGGTAAGACAGATCTCGCTAAGAGAGCAAAGGCCGCTGGTCTTGATGCGATCCATGATACAGTTCACGAGATGGCAAGAGACGAGGCTAGACATGGCAAAGCATTTGCTGGTCTCTTAAAGAGATATTTTGGCTAATTTCTGAATAAAATAGTTAAAATTAAACTGGAGCGACTTGAAAAAACAAGCCGCTCCAGTTATAATGAAGACAGAAAGGTACTCGGATATACGTCCGATGCCCTCAGTGAGTTAAGTAAAAAGAACTAGCATTTCACTTTGCCGGTGGGGATGCTAGTTCTTTTTGTCATTGTGCATGTCAAGATATGATAAGGCGGAAAATATAACTAGTAACAACGTCAGGATTTCCATTGTATTCATACGACATCACCCCCTTTACGATCAGAGGGCACCAGACATCAGAAACGCATCCTCGCAATTCTGCTCCATTACAATATGATTTTATCATAGAAATCGAAGGATGTCGATTGAACTATTTGGTTAATGCCTTTGCCTCTTCTAACGACATCCCCTGCTCTCTCGCGATCTTTGCGAGGTCTTCATACTCCAGCTTTCCGCGGCACACACCGTAGCCTTCAGAAACCTTCTCACGGACCACACCATACGGGGTCTCGTGTTCTTTCATGGTTCTGGTCAGAGTGTAGCGGCGGCTGATGGACTCGCGGATGCCGAGTGTTGTTGTGTGTTTGAAGATCAGGGAAACCATCTTTTCTTTGTTATTGCAGCGGCACATGCAGGTCAGGAGAGTACCCGGACGGCTCTTTTTCATGCCGATCGGGATCGTGTAAACTTCCAGGGCGCCTGCGGCGAAGAGGATCTCCTGGACGAAGCCGAGAGCTTCCGGGGTCATATCGTCGAGGTTGCAGGAAAGCTCTGCAACTTCTCCTCCGGTCTCCTCTGTCTCGCCTAAAAGGACACGCACACAGTTCGCGCGCTCAAAATCTTTCTTTCCCATTCCGTAACCGATAGCGGACGTGCGCATGACCGGCATTTCCTTGAATTCTGTCACAAAGTGCTTTAATAATGCCGCACCGGTCGGTGTACAGAGTTCACCTTTGGTGTCTCCGCTGTAGATTGGGAGTCCCTGTAAAATACATGCTGTCGCAGGTGCCGGTACCGGCAGGATCCCGTGGGCACAGCGGACATTTCCGCTTCCGACATGGATCGGGGATGCGATCACCTTCTGCGGAGCGATCATGTGCATTAAGAGGCAGACTCCGGCGATGTCTGCGATCGCGTCGGCGGTACCCACCTCGTGGAAGTGGATCTCCTCGACGGTCTTTCCGTGGACGTGGGACTCGGCCTCGGCGATCAGGCGGTAGACTGCCACGATGTCGTTCTTTACCTCTTCCGGGAGGTTTAAGTGCTCGATGATATGGGAAATACCTGCCATGCTGGCGTGATGGTGGTGGGGGTGACCATGATCGTGGGTATATTCATGAATTGTCTGTTCTGCTGCCGACTCTGTCATTTCATGGGAATGATGGTGGCTTTCGTGGCTATGGTCATGGTGGTCATCTGTATGGTCGTGATGGTGCTCATGATCGTGATGATGCTCGTGTTCATGATGATGCTCATGCCCCTGCAGATCGACATCCACGCTCTCCTCTTCCTCCCCGTGGATCGTCACCTTCATATGTGTTCCTGTGATTCCACACTTTACTGACGGCTCCGCCTCAATGGAGAATCCCGGCAGACCCATTTCGTTCATGCTCTTTAAAAATTTCTCTTTATCCGGGCAGATCTCGTAGAGAGATGCCATCAGCATATCTCCGGCAGCGCCCATTCCACAGTCAAAATATAATGTCTTCATATCAGTTCCACCTCATTTTAAAAATTACACCAATCATTTTTTCATTTCACCTGCCACCAGCAGTTTTCTCCAGACGTGCGGCGGCACGAACGTATTTTCAGGTTTATCCACGCATATGATTCATCATGCTCGCCAGATACCCGGCGCCGAATCCATTATCGATATTCACCACGCTGACACCGCTGGCGCAGGAATTCAGCATGGAGAGCAGGGCGGACACGCCGCCGAAGGACGCGCCGTATCCGATGCTGGTGGGCACCGCGATCACCGGGCAGTCGGCGAGACCGCCGATGACGCTGGCGAGAGCGCCTTCCATTCCCGCGATGGCGATAATTACACGGGCATCCATAATAGAATCCATGTGGGACAGCAGGCGGTGCAGTCCCGCAACCCCCACATCATAGAGGCGTTCCACCTGGTTTCCAAGTGCCTCTGCCGTAAGTGCCGCTTCCTCCGCAACCGGAATGTCACTGGTTCCGCCCGTCGCAACAACGATCGTCCCAACGCCATCTTTTTCTGGAAAGCTTCCGCAGATCGCAACCTTCGCTTCCTTAAAATATTGATATCCGCTGCCGGTCGGATACAGTTCTGCCAGCAGCTGCTCCGTCTCCCGGCTCTTTTCCTCGTCAACACGCGTGATCAGGATCGTCTCCTGCCCCCGCTTTTTCATTGCCTCCACGATTCCGGCGATCTGCTGCGGCGTTTTCCCCGCTCCGTAGATCACCTCCGCCGCTCCCTGGCGCAGTTTCCGGTGGGTGTCGAGTTTTGCGAAGCCCAGGTCATCGTATCCTGCTGCCGTAAACGGCTCTTTCTTCAGTTCCAGGACAGCGTTATCCACAGACAGCTCGCCTGCCGCCACCTTTTTCAACATTTCGCGTATATCTTCCATGTATAATAGAATTTCTCCTTCTTCCAAAAAGTTCTGCTGCTCATGTCCGCACCGGTGCAGCCGTCTTCCGCCATCTGAATTTTCGCGCAGATACAGCCGCTGAAAGCTTCCCTGGCTTCCAGGTCCACGGCACACGGCAGCAAAAAGCCATGAAAAGAGCAGCCCGTCATCCTGACCGGCTTCCTGCTCCCTTCATGGCAGCTATGCTGATCTTATCTTATTTTTGCGGCATGGCTCTTCCATGTCTATATCCTGTATCGCATACCGTCTGATTATTTATTCACCGACCGTATTTCTAAGCGTACCGATTCCTTCAATAATACACTCCACAACATCCCCGGTCTCAAGGAATTTCGGCGGAACGAATCCCATGCCGACTCCTGCCGGCGTTCCTGTTGCGATGATCGTTCCTGCTTTTAAGGTCATGCCTTTTGTGAGTTCACAGATCACTTCCTCGATTCCATGGATAAAGAGTCCTGTATTGGAATTCTGGCGGAGTTCTCCGTTTACCTTAGACTGGATCTTTAATGCCGGTGGAAACGCGGTGGAATCCACGGTCATGATACACGGTCCGAGCGGTGTAAATCCATCCAGGCTCTTTCCGAAATACCACTGTTTATGTTCCGTCTGCACCTCTCTGGCGCTGACGTCATTCATGATCGTGTAACCGAAAATATAATCTTTTACCTCTCCCGGCTTTACATCCTTTGCGTCTTTCTTGATGATAACGGCAAGCTCTGCCTCATAATCCAGCTGATTTGTCAGGTTTTTATGTGCCGGAATGATTCCGTCCGGATCATTTGTGCGATTTACGCGCTTGGAGAAATAAATTGCTTTCTCCGGCTTTGAGAATTCCTCTTTCTTGAATCTCGCAGACTCTTTCGCATGATCCATATAGTTGATTCCCAGGCAGATAATGTCCTGATCCGGCTCCGCGATCGGAGATACGACCTTGATCTCTTCCACCGGTGCCGCACCGATCACATCTCCTGGCATCTTCTTTGAAATATAGTCCAGCATCTCCATCTCTGACGATCCCGCTTCCCGGATCAGGTCCTTCATGGACCGATATTCCATTCCCGCTGCGGCAACTGGATAAACCCAGGTTTCATCCTCATTTAATACACCTAAAAAAGATCTTTTATCTACTTCATATGCCAGTAATTTCATAGCCACTCCTTATGGGATATGTTTCAGTTCAAAAATCCCGTTACACGTTATTATAGTACAAATCGGAATGTGAGACAAGAATAAATTGACAATTGAAGGGAGCAGATCTGCTGAACAGGTACTGACAATTTACAAATTCTATCTTGTAACCACACGGTATCCCCTTTATAATAAAAGTTGATACAGTCAGATGGCATATGCCTCTGTATTGTACAGAATTTTCAATTCGGAAAATTCCAACCTGTGTACAACAACAAACAGCAAAACTCACGAAAGGGTGTATCTGATTATGGAAAAGATCACAAGCTTCACTGTCAATCATCTGAAACTGATTCCCGGCGTTTACGTTTCCCGCAGGGATGTCGCCGGAGACAGCCATGTTACGACCTTCGATCTCCGTATGACCCGTCCGAACTTTGAGCCGGTTATGAACACTGCCGAGGTCCATACGATCGAACATCTCGGCGCAACCTTCTTAAGAAACCACCGTATTTACAAAGATAAAGTGCTCTACTTCGGCCCGATGGGATGTCGCACCGGATTCTATCTGCTTCTCGCTGGCGATTATGAGTCTGCGGACATCATTCCGCTTCTCCAGGAGATGTTCCTCTTCATTCGTGACTACGAGGGCGAAGTTCCAGGTGCCGCTGCCCGCGACTGCGGAAACTACCTCGATATGAACCTCCCGATGGCAAAATATCTTGCCGGAAAGTTCTATGATGAGGTGCTTGAAGACATCCGCGACGAACAGCTCGTTTATCCGGAATAAATAGAGCGGACTGCAAACATGCCGGATTCTGAGTGAATCCATTATTATATAAAATCCCTATCACCCAGGTTGGCATATAATAGCGTTTTACAAACAGACTATTATTTGTCCTGGTGACAGGGATTTTTGCGTGTAACTATGAAGGTACTGAATCGTTACGAATTCTATTCTTTTCGTTCAGGTTCTTGCGATAACTTCTTTGCCTCTGCAGCGCCCGCTTTTTCAGTCTTTTCCATTTTCTCTTTTTTTCCTTTACTGTGCTTTGCTTCCTTCTCCCCGTCCGGATCCGCAAAGCTCTCGAGGATCATGATCCCCCGCGGCGGCACCGCCAGCATCATCTGGTTTTTCAACGTCTCACCGGTTCCGTCCGCCGGAATATCTTCCACATCCGGATCCGCGGTGCTGCAGATCACGCGCCATCTCGCGCCTTTCGGCAGATGCGGCAGTCCGAACATATGAGGTTCCCAGTGCATATTGTAGGCAACATAGAAGTTCGCATCATCGGTTCCGTCCGGGCGTTTTGCGTAGGCGCCCCAGTAGAGGATGCCGAACTGGCGGCGGAAGTTCTCAAATTCCGGCTTCCAGGCATTTTCCCCGTGGTAGGACACATCCGGTCTTCCGCAGGACTTGTAGTCCATGATCCGCGGTTCCCGGTCCATGTGGAACATCTTGTGGGATTTCCGGAACGCGATGAGACGTTTTACGAATTCCACCTGATCCTTGTGGGGCTCCAAAAGCTTCCAGTTTAACCAGGAAACTGCATTGTCCTGGCAATAGGCGTTGTTATTGCCGTCCTGGCTGTTTCCAAACTCGTCACCAGCCATTAAAAGCGGGACACCCTGGCTTAGGAATAACAGCAGGTACGCGTTCTTTAAAAGCTGTTTTCTCAGCCCCATGATCTTTTTCTTTCTCGTCGGACCTTCCGCGCCGCAGTTCCAGGAATAATTGTAATCGCTTCCGTCCCGGTTCTCCTCGCCGTTCTTCTCGTTGTGCTTCCTGTCATAGGAGACAGCGTCCATCAGCGTAAATCCATTGGTGTTCGCCATGTAGTTGATCACAGCATACTCCGCCGGGTTTCTGCGGTTCCGGAACTCAAAGGCCGACAACATTCCCTCATCGCCCTTTAAGAACCGGCGCATGTCCTCCATGAACTGCATGTTGTACTCCGCGAGGTTCTTCTCCTCCACGGAAACCACGCCGTCCCCCGGCGTAATATAGCCCTGCTTCGGGCGGCGGTTCATGACCTCATTCCAGTTTTCCGCAAAGAGTTTCGTCCGCCTTAAGAACGGGTCCTCCGCAGCCAGGGAGAGATCCGGGAATCCTGACAGGTGAAAGCCGTCCACATGGTACTCTTCCGCCCAGTACCGGAGTACAGACAATATCTCCCCCGGAAGCTCTTTTCCGGTAAAATAGATCTCCGGGATGCACTCGATCCCGGCCTTATGTAATTCTTTTACCAGTGTCTTAAACTCACACTCCGCCGACATTTCCCCATGGGACGCATACGCCGACTTTACCGCATAGAGGTAGGACGGACCATAACCCCAGTAGTTTAAGTATCCGGTCGGTTCCAGCTTTGCGTCGTGGAATCCGCTCCCGGAGACTGACATCATGATCTCATCAAACTCCGTCACCGGCATCAGCTCCACCGCTGTGATCCCAAGATCCTTTAAATATGGAATCTTCTCAACGACACCGGCATACGTTCCCCGGGCAGATACGCCTGATGACGCGTGGGCTGTAAATCCCCGGACATGAAGCTTATAAAGGATCGTGTCGGCATAGGGCGTTTCCGGGTTCACATCATCTTCCCAGTCAAACTCCTCTGACAGCACCCGCCCATGCACCGGCTTTCCGGCACGTTTACGGTCTGCCCATTTCTCCCGGCCTGTGATGATCCGCGCATGAGGATCTGTCACAATTTTCCCATCTATCATGAAATTATATTCAAATGATGCAAAATCTGTCCGATCCAGTGCCAGTTCCCACACATCTCCCATCTGGTATTTCGGATCAAACGGGATCTCCTCACATGGCGTTTTTTCTCCCGGTCTGTATAAGAGCAGACAAACCTCCTTCGCACGCCCCTGCACCAGGATCCGAACTCCATCTGCCTCCTGCGTGACACCAAGTGGATACAGGATTCTGTTTTTGTTTCGATATTCTGCCATTCTAAAATCCCCCGTTTTCCCCGACATAGTTATTCTTGACCAGTTCCGCCTGCCGTCAGGCTCAAAGTTATTCCGGCCACAGCAGTCAGACGATCCTGTCTTTTATTTATTGTTCTTCTGCGCCTCGATCTGCTCCGCCAGATCGTTTAAGTATACCCAGCGGTCCATCTTCTCCTCGAGCTGCGCTTCCTTCTCTTCTTTTTCCTTCATCAGCTCATTGAGCTTTGTAAAGTTTGTCGCGGACGCCTCGATCTCCTTTTCCAGGTTCTCCACCGCCTCTTCCAGCTGCGCGATATCGTCCTCGATGGTGTCCCACTCTCTCTGCTCTTTGTAGCTGAATTTCAGTTTTTTCTCCCTTGGTTTCGCGTTTCCGCGGGACACGCTGTCGGTCTCAGCCGCGTCATTCCCCTTATTCCCGGACTTTTTTACCGCAGCTGCATTCTCTGTCCCGCTCTCCGAAAGTTTCGCCTCCCGCTCCGCCTTCGCTGCCTGATAGTCTGTAAATCCGCCCTCGTACTGTTGGAGCTTTCCGCCTCCCTCAAAAGCGAAAATCCTGCCGACCACGCGGTCCAGAAAATACCGGTCATGGGATACCGTGATGACGATCCCCTGAAAGCTGTCAAGATAGTCCTCCAGGATCATCAGCGTCTGGATATCAAGGTCATTCGTCGGCTCGTCCAGGATCAGGACATTCGGTGCACTCATGAGGATCTTCAAAAGGTAAAGGCGTCTTCTCTCGCCGCCAGACAGCTTCTCGATCACCGTGTACTGGACAGACGGAGGGAATAAAAACCGCTCCAGCATCTGGGACGCGCTGATGCTGCCGTCCTTTGTCTTTACATACTCCGCAACATTCTTAATATAGTCGATGACCTTGAGGCTCGTGTCCATGTCCTCATTTTCCTGTGAAAAATATCCAAGCTTTACGGTCTGTCCGATCTCGATCGTTCCGGAATCCGGTTTGATCCAGCCGGCGATCATCTTCATCAACGTCGATTTTCCACTTCCGTTGGGACCAATATAGCCGATGCGGTCATCCTTTAAGAAAAAGTAGGTGTAATCCTTTACAAGAACCTTGTCCCCGTAGGATTTGCAGAGATCCGAGATCTCGATGGTGGTACGGCCGAGACGGCTGGAGATGGACTCCATCTCGACTTTTCCATCCTCCACCGGTCCTTTTTTGTCCCGCAGTGCCTCGAAACGCTGGATCCGGCCTTTCTGCTTCGTGGAACGGGCTCTCGCGCCGCGCTGCATCCAGGCAAGCTCGGTCCGCAAAATGGACTGGCGCTTGCGCTCGGACGCCTTTTCCATGTCCATGCGCTCCGCCTTTAGCTCCAGGAATCCCTCATAGTTTGCCTGATAGCTGTAGAGTTTTCCGTTATCCAGCTCCACGATCCGGTTCGTCACGCTGTCAAGGAAATACCGGTCATGGGTGATCATAAGGAGGGCGCCCTTGAATTTCTTTAAATAATCTTCCAGCCAGTCCGCCATCTCACTGTCCAGATGGTTTGTCGGCTCGTCTAAGATCAGAAGCTCCGCCGTTGATAAAAGTACAGATGCTAACGCCGCGCGTTTCTTCTGTCCACCGGATAAATGCTCCACCTTCTCGTTGAAATCCGGGATTCCGAGGCGGTTTAACATGGATTTTGCCTGACTTTCGATATCCCAGACATGTTCATGGCCCTCATTTTCCCTTAAAACGCTCTCCAGTACGGTCTCACCCGGGTGGAATACCGGGTTCTGTGGAAGATAGCGGATATCAAGATTTCTTCCGCGGACGATCCGTCCGGAGTCCGGCTCCTCAAGTCCCGCTACCAGTTTCAATAAAGTGGATTTTCCCGTTCCGTTGATTCCGATAAGGCCGATCTTGTCACCCTCGTTGATGGAAAAATCGGTATCGTCAAAGAGCAGCCGCTCCGTATATGATTTCGTCAGATGTTCTGCCGTCACTAAATTCATGTTATGTCAACCTACTATCTCTTTCTAAAATTAATATCTGCACCAGGTATGTTCCAGGCACATTGATTTTCTAAATCTGAAAATACGTATTTTTGTGCAGATAACTGCACAAGGCTTTTACCCATATATACAATTTTGCCTTAAGCCGATCACTGCACAAAATCTATTCTACCGGATATCTAATTCCACCGGAC
>ULSV01034933.1_pt1 | contig 10950 bp, 18 predicted proteins | sample 1956991 | NCBI WGS metagenome assembly ULSV01 (sample SAMEA4835717, study PRJEB28245) | human gut metagenome | biome: gut microbiome; material: fecal sample | place: Denmark | collected 2008 | reverse complement strand
TAAAATTTTAATAACTAATTATTATATTTGGAATTTCATTGTTTTATCGTAATATTGTTTCCATTCTTCATACTCTTTTATTATTTCTTCTGGTGTATTATTTTTCCATTTCCATGCAAATAAATCATCTGATTTTGCATCTATTTCTTGCCATTCTGTCCAAGGATGTACTATAGGTATCATTTTTTCATATCATTCCTTTCATAATAGTTACTATAGCTTTACTCAAATTTGTTGATTTGTTTTTATTCACATAATAATCAACAAACGCCTCGGCTATAGTTTCAGAAGCATCTTTTTCTATTGCATAATTTGAAATATTCATTATTGCTTTTCTTCTGTTTATTATACCATTTATTTTACATTTTTTTAAGGCTTGATTCAATATTCTTGTAGAAGTAATATTATTATTCCAGTCTGTTGCTAACGCATTTATATTACTATGTTTTTTTCTTAATATTTCATTTAATACCATATGCCCTGCCTCATGTATTCCCATATCTTTATAACTACTATTTTTAGGATGAAATTTCCTTTTTAAGTCTTTATTATACATTTCTTTAGCTTTCACTTTGTCGTTAAAAATGTTTCTGTTTATTTCCATTATATAAGTCCCATCTTCTTGTGGAGTTATATTCATACCTCCGTAGGGATGTCTTATTTCGTTTATTTCTTTTATTTTTCCTTCTATCTGTGGAAAATCTTTATATACTTTTTTCATATTTTTCAATATATCACTCAATGTTTTCTTATCTATATGTCTTATATTTAATTGTTCTAAATTTAATTTTTCTATTCTTCTTTCATATGCTTTGTCAAATAAATTATATTTTTCTTCTTGTTCTACTTTCGTACTTGTTTTAGGTGCTTGATAAACGATTGTACTTCTGCACCAATGAAAGTGATGTGAAATTGGTGGCAAATTTAAACCCAAGACAAGTCCTTTACATTTTATTTTTTCTATTTTTAGGTCTTTTTGTGTCTCACCATAGTATCTATTAAATTCATTTTCTTTATTTATATAAAATAACTGACCATCTAAACTATGACACATATCTGTTTCATTGCCATCTATTGTAGCAATAAATCTAACTTTTGCTTCACTATCTACTTCCTTTATTCCTTCTACTTTAGCAAGGTTATTTAATCCTATTAATTGTGCATCTATATCTCCTGATATTTTATCTCCATTTATATTCAGCTTAGAATCGTTTTGTCGTTTAATTAAATTCTGGTATATATCATTTGTTATGTCAGGTTGCTTTTGTTGTTGTAAATCAATTGTCATCTGTCTGTATATTTGTTGTGCATTGAATTGTATTGTTGCTTGTATATATTGTTCAAATATATATCCTTTTGTATTAGGTGTGTCTAGTAAGGATAAAAACAAAGCCCATTCTAATGTATTTATTGGTTTTCTTTCTTTTTTAGATAATATATTATTTACTTCTTGTTCTCCTTCTTGATAATAATAATTTGCATCATCATACATTATATTTAATTCTTGCTCTTGTATCCTGTTTCGTTCTTCTATATAAGCACCATATATAAGTAATTCTAATATTTCGCTATTCTTTACTCTTGTTCTATTGTAAATATTTTTAGCTAATATGCCAAAGTATCCTGTTAATATTCTTCTATCTTTCCATTCTTCTATGTATGTGTTCGCTCTATTTTTAGTTTTATTATCTGCTACATTATATAAAGTATCAAAATCAAATTTAAAAGTATCTATTATTTCTTGTAATCTATTTTGTGTTTGTTTGCTTGTTTTTAAATATAATTGTTTAAGCTCTTTCATTTTTCCGTTATGGTATTGCCAATTATCCATTTACAACACCTCACTTCTTTATAATGTCCGTCTGTTCTTTTTGATTATAATTAACTTCTTCATTCATTTTTGTTTTCTTTTTTTCAAATGATGAATCTATCGGTTTTTGTTCTATATTTTGTATATTTTCTAAATTTTTTTGCATATTAGCCTCGTTTTGACTATCTACTTCTGTAAGTTCAGCCTCACTGTCTAGGTCGTATGGTAAATGGTCTATTACTGTTTTGTCTGATAATAATCCTCTTAACTTAAGCCAAGCATTAACAACACTTTCTGTATCTGTTGGTAAATTTCTTGTAAGTATTACTTCTATATCTCTAAAATCATATCGTTTGCTTTTCTTTATATTTATTCTATCTGTAATCATTCTCCACATTCTTAACAATTCTGCCTTAAACAGGTGGTCTGCTTGTTGCAATACTTGTTCTAACGGAAAAAACTTTTTCTCTAATGCACTTGAATTATCTGCATTTGTAAATCCTTGGTCTGTAACATTTGGTACACCACTTATCATTAACGCCATATCTAAACAAGTTTTTTTGTGATTTTCAGAGGCTGTATCGTTTATATCTTTTATTCCCCAGCCAATATCCCCAGACTTATCTGGAGTATAAAATACTTTTGCACCCAAAATAACTTCATCTTCTTTTTGTCTTTTAGGATTAGGAATCATTATTGGTTCTCCTGTGTTATCTAACTTTATTTCTCCCTTTTCGTCCATAGCTTCAATAAGACTATCATTTCGTGGTTCATATCCTGTTATTTTTAGTTTCGCATTATCATTATATTGAAATATGTTTGCATTATTTTTTATTATTTGTTCGTGTTTTTTTATTAATGTTATTACATTTTCAAAAAATGCAAGTCCATCAGGATTTTCTACTGCAAAACAAGGTAAATCGTTCCAATATATTTCTTTCTTGCTATTTTCAACTTCTTTAAATTCATATTCAGCATTCTGTTTTATTTCTTTTTTATCTTTTCCATCAACATATTGTTTTTTATAATTTTCTGTTATTATTTCTAAATGTGTTTCTATTCCTCCTGATTCAGTATTTTCAAACCAAGCTCTTAATAATCCAATTTTCTTTGCTGGTACTTCATAATTCCAAATAGCTATTGTATTTAAACTAGAAGTATGTGCATATACTTGTTCGTTATCGTTGTTTTCGTATACTAAACCATAACAAGCACCAGTATTTACATAGTCTTTCACACAATCATAGAAAAAACTACCATTGTCATTATATTTTGTAATATAATCAATGATAGTTTGAAATTCATCTGGATTGTTTTTTTCTCCAAATATTTTATTAAATATCTTTTTTAATATGTTTTTTTGTGTTTCATTAACTTTTTTCACTTTGTATTGAGGTTCTTTTCCACCAAAATATCCACTTGCTATTATACTTATATAATATTCTAATGCCACAACAACATCGTTTGTGTCATTCTTCCTAGTAAATCTATCATATAAATATTTTCTATGCATAAATATTGGTAATACTTTCCCCCATAATATATTTATGTTCTTGTCTAGCTCTTCTTCTTTTAAAAATTCTTTCTGATATTGTATTCTTTCTACTATACCCATCTTTTTTTCTCCTCATATAATACTGTTATATCCAAACTGAATTGTATTTGGTCTTGGATGCTCGTATACTCCTGTTAAGCAATCTTCTGCATCGTCATGTTCATTTTTTCCACTTCTTAAATAATGTTTTAAATGTTTGGCAAATTCTGGCCATCTATCTTCCCAGTTAATTGGAAAATAAATATTATTCATAACTGCTGTTGAGTTACTTAATATTCTAGCAACTTTATTTTCGCTTTGATGAAAAGGATTTATCTTAGTATGATAATTCTTCAGTTTCTTTAATTCTTCTTTTACATTTCTTGAAAAACCTCTACCACCATTGTTACTTTCAATATTTGCATACCCTACTTTATCCTTAGTAAGCATTTTTGCAACTGCTGGTTCTGTTATTTCCATAGATTCTTGTGTATATATAACATCTAATATGTAATATGAATTATTATACATTTGATAATCTATTGAACATAAATAATCCTCTCCTTCGTCTGCTGTATCTGTATAATTCATAATGTAATGTGCTGGTGGTAATTTATCATATATTTTAAAACTACTGTATAATCTATTCTTTATATCTATTGGCTCTTGTTGATAATTAGCATATACAATGTCTTTGTTCATATTCTTAGTTTTTAGATTATAATCTTCTTTATTTAATATTTTGTCACATAACATTGAACCATCTTTTTGGACTGCTTGATAATTAATGTGTCTTACATTATCAAAATTTTCTAATATATATCCTGCTAAATCATTACTTGCCCATCTTGTCATTATTATGATTAGTTTAAAACCTGTTTCTGTTCTTGATAACATTGTATTATTAAACCAATCTATTTGTTTCTGCAATACTGTTTCGTTATATGCCTCTTGAACATTTTTAATTAAGTCATCTATTATCATTAGAGTACATCCAAATCCTGTCGCAGTTCCTGTTGGAGATGTTGCTAAATAATTTGCTTGATTACTTCCTTCTAATGCCCATTTATTTGCACTAGCTTCTCCGTATTTTATTTTTGTATTAGGAAATATATCATTATATACAATTACCCCTTCTGTCTTCTCTGATGCTATTGTATCTCTTACCGATTTTGCAAATGTTCCTGATAAAGTTTCATTGTAAGAACCAGTCATTACTTTTTCGTTTCTATTATTCCCAAATACCCATTCTACCAACTTTCCTGCTGTTCTTGATTTCCCATGTCTTGGTGGTACATTTATTACCATTATTTTGTCTTCTGGCTTTTGGCTTTCATAGAAATCTTGTAATTCATTGCACATATTTTTTAAGAACATTCTATCTTCTTTATAAAAATCACTAGCAGTAAGTTTGCAATATTCAAAAAAATCACGCCTAGCTAATTCTAGTCGTGCTTGTCTTTTTAATTCTTCTTTAATTTTATTGTTTATCATCTTCTATCAACTGCCTTAATTCTTCTGTTGTCATTCCTTCAAATGGATTGTTTATTTTTCCACTATGTTCTATTTGTTGTTTATCAGACCAACCAAAGTTATTTTTCAGATTAAATATTATTCCTGTTGTTGCACTGTCTGTTATTAGATGTTTTTCTAGATAATTTTCAACTCTTAATTTGGCTTTTTTTATAGTGTCGGAAAATTGCTTATCTTTAGCATATTCTAACAATGTATCTCTACATATATCTAATGCTATACATAGTCCTGTTACTGTATACGGTTCATTATTAGATTCACAATCATTAAAATATTTATCTATCTTTTCTTGCATCTGTTTTACACTTTTATATGCTTTAGGTCTTCCTACTTTATTTGTCATTCTTATCATTCTCTTTCTCATAAATTTTTTTTATTGCTTTTGCAATTCCTTTTATTATGCAATATATAATTCCAATAGTTATCCATAAACTACATAATGCTGATATTAATGCTATTGGACTTAATATTATTCCTAGTATAATTGTTAACATTGTATTTTCTCCTTAAAATATTCTTCTATAATTTCATGTATGATTTCATGTGAATTTGATACGATATCTGCTACATCCTCTTCTGTATATTCTTTGTCTAAATGTGTTATATAATTTACTATATAACAATGTGTTAATTCGTGAATCAATGTAGCTTTCTTTCTGTCTATTGGTAAATCTTTATCTATATATATTTTTTGTATATCTGTATATGTAATCCCATAATATCTTGTATCTAGGCTCTTAATGTTTTCTTCTTCATTTGCTCTTCTTTGATTTTGTTTTATTTTAATTTCCTCTTGCGTTATTTCTGCAATACTCCATTCTCTATTGTTGATTTTAAACTTCATCAATATATCCCTTTCATTAAACTCTTATTTCTTTTAGCAGTTATCTGCTTTTGCTTTTTGTAGCCTTCGTTTTTGCTTTCTCTTTCATATTTATCACATTTTATAGTATTATCCATTCTTCGTCTTAGCTCTTCTTGACATTCTTTTTTATTTTTACAATTTGCACATATTATTCTTGCATATGTTTCATATATGTTTTCCATATTTCTTCTCCTAAATTATAGAATGCATTGTTTTATGGTTTCTTAAGAAATCTTTTGCACTCCAATATTTTAATCCTTTTTCTTTAGCTGTTTTTATATATCTTTCTGCACTTTCTTTAGTCCACTTTCTTTTCATTTTTTTAAATCTCCTTTATTTTATAATTGGCGATAACCTATGGACTTGCACCATATACCTTGTTAGGTACGCAATTCTTAGCAGGAATGCTCCAAACTTTTTGGATTAGGTTACCATATTACAGGAATTGCACTATTGCCAACTAGTATGCAAAGGCTATTTGCCTCTGGGCAGTACATTTCCAGAAACCTTTTCTACTCTTGGCAGATAGGTAATTTGTGTAGGTTGGTATAATGCTGGAATCAAACCAACCTGAGACACTTTTGGTGTCATTGACAAAAGAGCAGACATTAAATTAACATCTACTCTTCTTTTTTAATTAAATAAATTAGGGTGCTTTTTTGTCTTCCGACATTTTTACTATTGTTATTATACTATATATTTTTGTATAATACTACGACATATTTACGACATTTTAACGACATTTTAGTTTTTTGCTTTAAAATTATATATAGGTTTTATTATTTTCTGTATTTCCACTGTATCTTGTATATTATCTATTATTTCTTGCATAGGCTTATAGCAAAATGGTGCTTCATCTATTGTATCTTCTACAACGCTTGTTGAATATATATCTTTCATACTTTCTTTAAACTCTTGTAGTTTAAACATCTCTTTTGCTTTATGTCTTGACATTAGTCTTCCTGCTCCATGTGGTGCTGAATTATTCCAGTCTGTATTACCTTTTCCTACTGCTATTATACTTCCATCTCTCATATTTATTGGAATTAAAACTTTTTCTCCTTTTTTAGCTGATATAGCACCTTTACGAACTATATTATCTTCAAACGATATATAATTGTGTATTGTGTGAAAATATGGAAAAACTATTATTCCTGTATCTATCAACTTTGATAATATTTGTTGTGCTATTTTGTTTCTATTTTCTGTTGCATATTCTTGACATATTTTCATATCATGTAAATACATTTCTCTATATTTTCCTGTTAAATAACATAGTTCATTTGGTAACTCTGGTTTGTTTTGTTTGTATTCCGTTTCTAACTGTTTTAATGCTTTTTGTATTTCTAATTTTCTTCCTTGCTCTTTATATGTTTTTATTATTTCTTCTTTTCTTTTAAACATTTCTTCTTTGCCAGAACATAATTGAATTGCTAAATTTTGATAATAGTCTGCTACTTGTTTTCCTAAATTCCTGCTCCCTGTATGGATTACTAGATATTTATTATTTTCATCATCTATATCTAGTTCTATAAAGTGATTTCCTCCGCCTAGTGTTCCTATTGCTCTATTAAATTTCTTTGTTTCTTTTAATTCTCTTAAACAATATAATTGATTTATTATTTCAAAATTCATTGAATTATGTTCTCTTATATTTCTTCCTGCTGGAATATATTTATTTATTACTTTATCTAATTTTTCTAGGTCTATTTCTATGTTTCCTAATTCTACACATAACATTCCACAACCTATATCTACGCCAACTATATTTGGTATTACTTTATCTCCTAAATCTGCCGTAAAACCTATTACACAGCCTTTTCCTGCGTGAACATCTGGCATTATTCTTACTTTGCAATTTCTAAATGGCTCTTGTTCTAGCAATAAGTCTATTTGTTTTATTGCTTGATCTTCTATATTTTCAGTAAATATTTTTAAATCCTTCATATTCCCTCCTTATAATTTTAACATTTTGTTTGTTGCTTTTTCTATTATTCTTTGTATATGTCTATCACTTCTAGTTTGATTAAATAATTGGAAATATAATTTGTTCCCTATTTCTTCTGCTGTTCTTCCTTCTACATAGTATGCTGTTAATATTTCTCTTTCTTTGTATTTAAGTCCTATAAGTCTATCATCTACTGCTTCCACTTTTTCTCTTAGTTCTCTTACTGTTTTTTCTAATTCTTCTATTTCCTCTTCTAATTGTTCTGCTTTACTTTCTTTTTCTTCTATTTTGCTTAAAACTTTGTTACTAATCTGATTTTTGCTATGTATGTCTTGATTTACTCCATATGTTGTTGTTAAACTTGTCTCTGTTTCTTCTAAAGATTTCAGTTTTATTCTAGCTACTTTTAACTCTTTTAATTTTATATTTAATTTAGCTTTGTTCTCTTTATATGTCTTTAATAATTCTATTAGGTCACTTTTATTCATTTGTACCTCCATATCTTTTATATTTTAATTCTTTGACTATTTTTATTAAATGTCTGTTTTCTTCTAATTGTTTTAGTAATAATTTCTTTAAATTTGCATTTTCTATTTCTAGTAGTTTTATTTGTTTATCTCTTTCTTGTATCATTAATATTATTAATGCATCTTTATTATCTTGTGTTTCTTCTAGTATCATTTTTTATCACTTACTTTCTTTGTTAAGTATTTGTATTAACATTTCATTTTGCTGTTTTAACATTTTATTTTCAGTTATTAATATATCTTTTGCTCTTTCTAAAGAATCTTTATATATACATACTTCTTTATAGATATATTTTATCATTTCTTCTTCTCCCATACTATTTTTCCTCTCTTTTTTTATTTATTCTATTTACTGCTAATATTATTTCGTTTGTCTTGTTTAAAATATCATAGAAACTTTCATTTAAAACTTCTCTTAGTTCCATTTTGTTTTCCATTTCCTCTACTGTTATTCCTGCTATTCTTAGTTCAGATATTGCTTCTGTTTTTTCTTCTATTGTTTCAAATTCTATATGTATATTGCAAAGAAAACTTGTATCAAATACTCCAGACTTCCAATTTAATTTTTTATTCTTGTATTCTATTTCCGTTATATAGTCTCCTGTTAATTCATCTATTACACTTATTTTTGTATTTTCTTTTATTTGCCCACTGTATATTTGTTCAAATAATTTATTTGCTTTCATTTCTCTACCTTCTTTCCTGCAAATATTTATATATTACTTCTTCTATATGTGCTAAGCTTTCGTAATTCGTTAAAAATTTCCCATCGTGTCTGTGTCTTGGTCTGCTTCTTATATTTCTTACTTGCATATTGTATTCTCTTTTATATATCTTTGCTAAGTTGTTTTTACTTAGTCCTTGTTTCCATTTTTGGATTATTTCTTTGTCTGTCAATGCTAACACCTCTGTATGTTAGTATTAGCTTTATTTTTCATACCATTCGCAATCTTGACAAATACAGTTTCATCTTGTTCTTTTTCTATTTGTTAATAATCGTCACAAAAGCATTGAAAAAAAATACAATAACCTACCATTATTATTCTCCTTCTATAATATTTAATATTTCGTTAATTTCTTTGTCGTATCCATATATACCATCTCTTTTAATTGCTTTTAAATATTCTTTTAATCTGTCTGTTACTTTATCTAGTATAGATTGCTTTTGTTCTAATTCTTTTATTCTCTTGTCTTTTTCGTCTATTTGTTTTTGCATTACTGCAAATTTTATGGCATATATCCTATGTTCTCTCGTATCAGCTCCATTTAATATTCTTGTCGCTTGTAATTCATCATCATCTAAATCCATTCTTCACACCTCTTTCTCCAATAAATGTATACTTTCTTTTAGACTGTCTATCTCTACTTGGTATTCTCTTATTTCTTTTTCTTTATTTTGCAATTCTAAATTATTTACTAACAGTCCTGTAAAAAGTCCTAAAATAAATACTATTAAAATTACAAATGCTGTTTTTATTTTATTCTCTATTTCGTATAGTTCTTTGTTATAATATTTAGTCTTTTGCATTAGTTACCTCCTCTATTTCAATAATTTCATTATTATTTTTTTTATAATAACTTTTTCTACTTCTATACATGTTTTGAAAATATTGCATTGGATCTACCAAATCATAGCAAATAGGCTTAATTTTATTTTCAAATTTTCTTTCTATTCTTCCAATTGATTGTATAATTGTTGCTTTATCTCTATGTGGACTTGCTAAGATAAGCCTGTCTAATCTTGGGATATCTAGTCCTTCTTTTGCTAATCCATAAGTAGCAAATATAACTCTTTCTCTTCCTTCTCGTATTTCTTGTATTGCATTTTCTCTAATATCCTTTTTGGTCTTTCCATCTATAACATTTCCATATCCTAATTCTTTTTGTAAATATTTCATTTGCCCAACCCTGTCAGCTAATACTAATGTATAATGATTTTTACATATATTTAATAGCTTTAATATTATTTCATTTCTTTCATGATTCTCTGATAAAGCTGTTGTAAGTAATGGATATTTTATTGTACCATCTTCATTTTCACATTCTTCAGGAATTTCATTAAAATTAGTTCCTACTTTTACTATTGTTGCAGGTATTATTCTATCTCCTATTACCTCTTTATCTAATTCTATTACTGTTTTTCCTAATAAACTAAACATTGCCTTCTCTGTTCCTTTTACATTTCTGTAAGGAGTTGCTGTTAATCCATATTTATATCTTGCTACTAACTTATTGATTACCTTATAAAACATACCTGCTTTTGCTGGTGTGCCACAAACTCGATGACATTCATCTACAATAATACAATCCCATGTATCTGCATAAGCTTGTAAATCTATGCTTTTTAATGTTTGCACTGTTGCAAATGTAATATGTGTTCCTATTTCTATTTTTCCATTAGCAATTTTTCCCAACCCTATATCTTCAAAATTGTTCTTAGCTCTATTATAACTTTGATTTAACAAATCTATTGTGTGTGTTATCCATAATGTTTTTAAACCTAGTCTTGAAATAATCTCTAATGCTGTTTGTGTTTTTCCTGAACCGAGCTGGCATAACTATTATTCCATTCTTTTTTAACAAAGCTTTTTCACATACTTCTTCTTGATATTCAAATAAACCAATATTGCTTTTATATTTAAGCTTTTCTCCTAAAATAATTCTATTTTCAAACATATTAGATGGATACATATCAAACAAATCTCTTAAACACCCAAATGGCAATATTAATTC
>ULSV01014149.1_pt1 | contig 11084 bp, 9 predicted proteins | sample 1956991 | NCBI WGS metagenome assembly ULSV01 (sample SAMEA4835717, study PRJEB28245) | human gut metagenome | biome: gut microbiome; material: fecal sample | place: Denmark | collected 2008 | reverse complement strand
TCTGGCAGATGACAGGCGAAGAATTCATATTCCTGAGTAAGCATGCTTCAGGTCATGTCGAAGCATTGCCGCAACCCGTTACGGACACAGAAAAAAAGTATGTGTACGGAATACTCGGCATAGCCAAACTGTTCGGGTGCAGTCTGCCTACTGCCAACCGCATAAAGAAAAGCGGTAAGATAGACAAGGCGATTACCCAGATAGGGCGCAAGATTATCGTGGATGCGGAACTTGCCCTTGAACTGGCAGGGAAGAAAACAGGCGGACGCAAATAACGGGAGGAATCGCTATGGACTATATGAAAGACATCCGGGAAATATCGGACGAACAGGCGGTAATCCTCTGGCAAGCCTCACGGCTGAGCCTGTCGGGAAAATACGAGAAAGCGCCCGAAATCCTCAGCGTGAAAGGTTCTGTAATCGGCACATTGGGAAATTTCAGCGCATCCATCGGCAAAGCCAAGAGCAAGAAGACATTCAATGTGTCGGCTATCGTGGCTGCGGCTTTGAAGAACGGCACGGTGCTCAGGTATGTGGCTGAGCTTCCCGAAGCCAAGCGGAAAGTGCTGTATGTCGATACGGAGCAAAGCCCTCACCACTGCCTGAATGTGATGGAACGCATCATGCGCATGGCAGGGCTGCCCGATGACAGGGACAACGAGAACCTTGAGTTCCTTGCCCTGCGGAAATACACGCCGGAGCAGCGCATAAGGATTGCCGAACAGGCAATCTACCATACGCCGAACCTTGGTCTGATGGTGATAGACGGTATCCGTGACATGGTGTATGACATCAACAGCCCCAGCGAATCGACACGCATCATATCGAAACTGATGCAGTGGACGGACGACAGGCAGATACATATCCACACGATACTCCACCAGAACAAGGGGGATGAGAACGCAAGGGGACATATTGGCACGGAACTGAACAACAAGGCTGAAACCGTGCTGCTCGTTGAAAAGGACAAAAGCAACGGGGACATAAGCAAGGTTTCCGCCATGCACATCCGAGCGATGGATTTCGAGCCGTTTGCCTTCCGCATCAATGACAGGGCACTGCCTGAACTGATAGAGGATTACCAGACAGAAGCCAAAGCACCCGGCAGACCCCAAGGCGAAAGGTTCGATGCCTGCAAGGATATTTCCGAGCAACAACACCGGATAGCACTGGAAGCAGCATTTTCGTTGCAGGACGAATACGGATATAAGGAACTGGGCAAAGCATTGAAAGAGTCGTATGCCTTGGTGGGTGTTCCGTTAAGCGACAACAAGCTGGTCAAACTCATCACAGTGTTGAAGAACAAGCGGATGATAGTACAGGAAAACGGCAGGAAGTACAGGTACGAACCGGATTTCCACTATTGACACGCTTCCTGCAATCACTTCACTTTATTCTCCGGGTCTATATATTAGGATAAAGCGAAGTGGTTGCAGGGACACATCAAACCGCTTCACTTTAAGCCGTATCCTATATATACGACAATAAAGTGAAGTGGTTATACAGCCAGTAACTTATAAACAGGTACTGGCGAAAAGAAAATCAAACAATAACCGATAAAGACAATCATTTATGGACATACAGACAGCAAAACAAATCAGATTGGAAGAATACCTGCACAGCTTGGGATATAGCCCGGTGAAGCGGCAGGGCATCAACCTGTGGTACAAGTCACCGTTCAGGGAAGAAACCGAAGCCTCGTTCAAGGTGAACACCGAGCGGAACCAATGGTATGATTTTGCGCTCGGCAAGGGCGGCAACATCATCGCGCTGGCTTCGCACCTCTATGCAACGGACAGCGTGCCGTACCTTTTGAAACGCATAGAGGAACAGGCACCGCACGTGCGCCCCGTTTCTTTCTCTTTTCGCAAGCAGTCATTTACAGAGCCGAGTTTCCAACAGTTGGAAATTGTGCCGCTTTCTTCTCCTGCCTTGCTCGCTTACTTGCAGGAAAGGGGAATAAATCCGGCACTGGCGAAAAAAGAATGTAAGGAAGCGCGGTTTACGCACAACGGCAAACGGTACTTCGCCATTGCATTTCCCAACATGTCGGGCGGCTATGAAATCCGCAACCGATATTTCAAGGGCTGTATCGCACCGAAGGAAATATCCCACATCAGACAGTCGGGAGAGCCAAAGGGCACGTGTTTCATTTTCGAGGGATTTATGGACTACCTCTCATTTCTGACCCTACGGCTCGAAAACTGTCCGCAACACCCTGACTTCGACAGGCAGGATTACATGGTTCTGAACTCTGTTGCCAATGTTTCCAAAGCACTTTATCCATTGGGAAGCTATGAGCGAATCCACTGTTTTTTTGACAATGACCGTGCAGGAATGGAAGCCCTTCAGCAAATCCGCAAGGAATACGACAGCACCCAGCATATACGGGACGCTTCACAAATCTACAGCGGATGCAAAGACCTGAACGAGTATTTGCAGAAACGCATGGCGGATAGAAAAGAGCAAATGCAATCCGTCAAAAAGAGGAATGATGCGTTATCCAAGAAATCGAAAGGCTTCCGGTTATAGCCCACTATAACTACACGCTTCGCTTGCGTAGTTGTGGGCTCTCCCGAGGGGCTTAGGACGCTGCCCTAAGAACCCGGCAAAGGCTTTCAGCCCTGTGCAACCCGACCAAAGAGTGACCCTCTCTTTGGAAACTCCGCTCATGGGTTACACCACTAAGAACCCCTTGCGGATATGAGCGGTAGCAACAAACAAGATTAGTAAATAACACAATCAAGATTTGAAAATATGGCAACAAAATCAAGCATACATATCAAGCCTTGCAATGTAGCATCAAGCGAGGCTCATAACCGGAGAACTGCCGAGTATATGCGCAACATCGGAAAATCCAAGGTATATGTGGTATCCGAACTCTCTGCGAATAACGAGCAGTGGATAAATCCGGACTTCGGCAATCCCGAATTGCAGGCGCACTATGAGGACATCAAACGGATGGTCAAGGAAAAGACTGGTCGTGCCATGCAGGAAAAAGAGCGTGAGCGCAAAGGGAAGAACGGCAAGATTATCAAAGTGGCAGGATGTTCACCCATACGTGAGGGCGTGTTGCTCGTCAGACAGGACACGACACTGGCAGATGTGCATAAATTTGGCGAGGAGTGCCAAAAACGCTGGGGCATTACACCGCTCCAAATCTTCCTGCACAAAGACGAAGGGCATTGGCTGAATGGACAGCCTGACCAGGAGGACAGGGAGAGTTTCAAGGTTGGCGAAAGGTGGTTCAAGCCGAATTACCATGCGCATATCGTATTTGACTGGATGAACCACGATACAGGCAAGAGCCGCAAACTCAATGACGACGACATGATGCAGATGCAGACCTTGGCATCCGACACCCTTCTGATGGAGCGTGGTAAGTCAAAAGCCGTAACAGGCAAAGAACATCTGGAACGGAACGACTTCATCATTGAGAAACAGAAAGCCGAACTGCAACGCATAGAAGCCATAAAGCGGCATAAGGAACAGCAGGTAAACCTTGCAGAACAGGAACTCAGACAGGTAAAATCGGAGATACGCACGGACAAGCTCAAAAGCGCGGCTACCGATGCTGCCACTGTCATAGCAAGCGGAGTGGGTTCTCTTTTCGGCAGCGGGAAAATGAAGAAACTGGAGCAATCCAATGACGAATTGCGTCAGGAAATTGCCAAACGGGACAAGGGCATTGATGACTTGAAAGCCCAAATGCAACATATGCAGGAACAGCACGGCAAGCAGATACGCAATCTTCAAGGAATACACAATCAGGAACTTGAAGCCAAAGACAAGGAAATATCACGGCTGAATACCTTGCTTGAAAAGGCTTTCAAGTGGTTTCCGATGCTCAGGGAGATGTTGAGAATGGAAAAGTTGTGCGCTGCCATCGGCTTCACCAAAGAAATGATAGATAGCCTCCTGACCAAGAAAGAGGCTATCAGGTGCAATGGCAGGATTTATTCCGAAGAACACAGACGGAAGTTTGACATCAAGAATGATATTTTCAAGGTGGAAAAGAATCCGACCGATGATAGCAAACTGATACTGACCATAAACAAGCAGTCGATAGACGAATGGTTCAAAGAACAGTGGAATAAATTACGGCAAAGTTTACGACAGTCAGTGGAAGACCCGAAAAAGAGCAGAGGATTTAGGTTGTAGTCGTTAATTTATTCAATTTAAGTAGAATGGGGTAATCAAATCGTGTTTTGATTGCTCCTTTTTCGTATCTTTACACCATCGCTATTACATTTGCGATTTAACATAATGCACTTTTAATATTAAATATTTCAAAAAGACAAGATGACTGATAAAAATTATATAGTTGGAGACTTGATATATGATGCTGCTATTTATGATGGGTTAAACACATTTCTGGATGATTTGGAATTTTACAAGAAGTGGTTGCCCAAGGATAAAGAAGCAAACATTCTTGAACTTTGTTGTGGCACAGGACGCCTAACAATACCTATCGCCAAAGAAGGATATAATATAACTGGAGTTGATTATACCGCTTCTATGCTTAATCAAGCAATCGCAAAAGCAAATAAAGAACAACTATCAATAGATTTTGTACAAGAAGATATAAGGACATTGGATTTGGGAAAGAGATTCGATTTTATTTTCATTCCTTTTAATTCCATTCATCATTTATACAAAAACGAGGACTTATTTAAGGTTTTGAAAATAGTTAAGAAACATCTCCAAGAAAACGGAATTTTTCTATTGGATTGTTTCAATCCTAATATCCGGTACATTGTTCATAAAGAAAAAAAGAAAGATACAATGGCTGAATATACCACCAGCAACGGACGGAAAGTCATGATAAAACAAACGATGTGTTACGAAAACGCAACTCAAATCAATCGTATAAAATGGCATTATTTGTAATAGTCAAGACTTGTTCTGACAGTTTTTTTGTCCGATACTAAACAAGCTGTCAGATTAAGTCTTGACTATTACACATTATTATATAGATGGTGTGTTTCATTCAATCCAAAACTTAGATATGCGGATGTTTTTCCCAAAAGAACTGGACTTCTATTTGAAGTCATCCGGATTTAATATCGTCCATAAGTTCGGAAGTTTTGAAGAAGATGATTTCTGTAATGATTCAGAAAAACAGATATATGTTTTATCAAAAAAAATAGTCTGACAAAACAACAATTCTTATCTACGGAGAGTGGAACGATAATGGAAGACTATAATAAATATAATATGAGTATGAATCAGACTATTGACTATAAAATTCGGCCTTTGTGTCAAGATGAATCATCTTTATTAAAGGATTTTCTTTATGAGGCTATTTTCATCCCAAAAGGAATTGAAGCTCCCTCAAGAGAGGTTATAAATGCGCCTGAATTAAAAATATATATTGAAGATTTTGGGACAAAAGAAGATGACTTTTGTTTGGTTGCCGATTGTGAAGGGAAAGTAATAGGTGCTGTATGGGTACGAATTATGAATGATTACGGACATATAGACAATCAAACTCCATCCCTTTCCATTTCTTTATATAAAGAATATCGTAATAAAGGTATTGGAAGTCATTTAATGAACGAAATGTTAGCATTGCTTAAAGATAAGGGATATAATCGTGTATCTCTTTCTGTACAAAAAGCCAACTATGCAGTTAATATGTATCTTAAGTTGGGATTCAAAATAATAAAAGAGACATTGGAGGAATTCTTAATGGTAAATGAATTGAATAAAAGAATGAGCAATTACCAACATTTTTTGTCTGGAGAATATTGTAACTATCTGGATGTAGAAGTATTAATGATGATAAACAGAACAAAAGATTGTTTGTCCGTATTAAATGACATAAAAACAGTAGAAAAAGAAAGAAAAGAAATCCTTTCCAAAATGCTAGGAAACATTGGTAATCATTCAAGCGTAGGGCAAAGCTTTACTTGTCAATGTGGAAAACATATCTTTATAGGTGAACAAACCATCATCAACAACAATTGTACAATGATGGACGAAAATCATATTTACATTGGTAATAGAGTGCTAATTGCCCCAAATGTACAGTTTTATACAGCTACTCATCCGATAAATTTTGAAGAAAGGTTTGTTGAAAATTGGGATGAAAATTCAGGAAAATTATTTTTTAGAACGAAGGCATTACCTATTACCGTAGAGGACAATGTATGGATTGGTGGAGGAAGCATTATTCTTGCAGGAGTCACCATCGGAAAAGGAAGTGTAATTGGTGCAGGAAGTGTAGTGACCAAATCCATACCTGAAAATTGCCTCGCTGTTGGAAATCCATGTAAAGTGATTAGATGGTTAAGCCCCCAATATAGACTTCTCCCACTCGAAGAAAAGGACATTCCCGAAATGCAAGAATTATTCCGCTCTACCGTGCTGAATGTTAATATCAGGCATTATACAAAAGAAGAGGTAGAAGATTGGGCATCTTGTGGTGACAGTGTAGAGCATTTGAAAGAACTTCTGTCGCACAATCATTTTATAGGTGCTTTTGACGAAGCGAGCAGCATGGTTGGCTTTTCATCCATGAATAAAGACGGCTATCTGCATTCCATGTTCGTACACAAGGATTGGCAAGGCAAAGGCGTGGCCACACAACTTCTTTATGAAGTTGAACGCATTGCTAGGCAATTGGGAGTTGCTGAAATAACATCCGAAGTAAGCCTGACTGCCAGACCGTTCTTTGAGAAGAAAGGATATGAAATAGTCAAAATACAGAAGTATAGGGCAAACAAACTGGAACTGACAAATTTTGTCATGCGCAAATTATTATAGCCACTAGAACATGATTCCTTAAATGAATATAAAAACACCCGACTTTTCATTCTTGGGTGTAAAATCGGGTGTCTATTTTATAAAACATTGATTTTCAATGTTTATTGCGGAGAGAGAGGGATTCGAACCCCCGGACCTGTGACAGTCAACGGTTTTCAAGACCGCCGCGATCGACCACTCTGCCACCTCTCCAATGCGGATGCAAATATAGGGTAAAAAACAGAATCTCAAAAATAATTTTCAGGAAAATAAAGGTAAAAACCGAACTATTTCATATTTTATCCATCCTGGCTTATAACCTTGAAGCTGCCCAGGCGTTTAACTTCAAAAAAAGGACATGATCATAACCACTCAAAATATTTTGCTGCTCGGTTCTATCTTGCTATTCATCAGCATCATGATCGGTAAAACAGGGATTAAACTCGGTATTCCTGTCTTATTGTTATTTCTGATTGTAGGGATGGGATTCGGGCGGGATGGTTTCGGAATTGAATTCGAGAATCCGGTAACAGCACAATTCATCGGAGTTATATCATTGAGTATTATCCTTTTCTCCGGCGGAATGGACACCAATATAACAGAAATCAAACCGGTGATCGGTCAAGGAATTACCTTGGCAACCTTGGGGGTACTTCTAACGACGGCATTTACAGGAGGTTTTGTCTATCTCCTCGCTTCCTGGGCATTCCCGGAAGCACAAGCACCCTTGTTAGGATGTTTATTACTAGCTGCCGTCATGTCATCCACCGACTCAGCCTCAGTATTCAATATATTACGTTCCAAAGACTTAAATTTAAAACACAACCTACGTCCCCTGCTTGAATTAGAAAGCGGGAGTAATGATCCTATGGCCTATATGCTGACCATCTTATTGATCCAAATCATTCAATCGGGAGAGTTCAGTTTCGGACAGGTGCTGCTTTCATTTTTCATCCAATTCAGTGTCGGAGGAATTGCCGGATATTTATTGGGACGCTGTGCTGTTTATACGTTAAACCATTTCAGAATCCTCAACCAATCCCTCTACCAGATTGTTCTTCTGACCTTTGTATTTTTCACTTTCTCTTTTACCGAGAAACTTCAGGGGAACGGTTATCTGGCGGTATATATTGCCGGACTGGTCGTCGGGAATCGCCGGATCGTATACAAAAAAAATATTACCAATTTTTTCGACAGTACAGCCTGGCTTTTCCAAATTATCATGTTTCTTACCCTAGGCTTACTGGTCAATCCGAAAGACCTGATCAGCATCTCCTGGCTCGGTCTGCTTATCGGTATCTTTATGATCATCTTCGCCCGTCCCGTCAGTGTCTTATTGTGTCTCCTGCCTTTCCGCAAGATGACTTTTAAAAGCCGGTTATATGTTTGTTGGGTCGGTCTACGCGGAGCTGTACCCATTATTTTCGCTACTTATCCCCTGATCGCCAACATACCGGGAGCCCATCAGATTTTCAATATCGTGTTCTTCATCACCCTACTTTCTCTATTGATTCAAGGAACCAGTGTCACCCATATTGCCAGACTTTTGGGCGTATCCATCAAAAATAAAAAAATGGCCAAGGAATTCGAAATGGAACTACCCGAGGAAGTGAAATCCGTATTTTCAGAAATCATAGTCACCCAGGATATGCTCATTCAAGGAGATCACCTGATCGATATCCCTCTCCCCGACAATACCCTGGTCGTTCTCGTCAAACGCTTCAATCATTTTTTTGTACCGAACGGATGTTCTCAGTTATTTCCAAACGATAAACTTCTGATTATCTCCGATAACGAAAAAGAGTTGAAACAAGTCTACAACACCCTGGGTATCGAAGAATTTACCATCACCAAAAACTAAACAGGCAACTCTATTTCACAAAAGCCCGTTGTTCAGTATATTTTACAGTTCCTTGTTTTTGCAAGTAGACAGCAATTGCATCGGTGATAAAGATATCGGTAACCTCCCCTCCTTTTACCAGCTCATTGGAAGAAGCCACATAATTGCTAAAGGCAATTTTGTATTTCTTTTGTTTATCTTTCAACCATTTTCCCCTGGCGTCATAAAATTTCACCTCGATCCCCTCTCCTTGCAAATTCCGGATGATCTCATATTTTCCACCTGAAATATAGTAATTGATATAGCGTTTCCCGGGATCTTTCCCTCTGTTATAATCTTTTAAGATAAAATCTTCCATCTTGTTCAGATTCCATTCATGAACAACGATATAATTAGAGAACGGTTCCATTTTATATATTTTTTCCATGGTAATCTCTCCTTTACGTAGTTCATTCAGCCGTACTCCTCCTTTGTTATAAAAAGCGAAATCACCTCCAACCGCATCACGCATGGCATCGGTCATCAATGAAGCGACATCCTCTTTCCGGGTCAGGTCTTCTGCTGCCTGTCCCATGATCTTTTTAAATTCCGGCCGGTTACTGATCTCTTCCACCAGCAAAGCAATTTCCTGATCGGGAGTTCCTATATCCTTCAAACTCACCAATTGATAAGATTTATCGACCAGTTTTTTACCTTTAAACCGAAGTGTAGTCACACCGGCATACTCCAGATTAGAACCGGCCTGACCAATCAAAACCCCATTCACCTTTTTCGGTTCACGAATGACCGTATGCGAATGCCCTCCGACAATCACCTCCAACTCAGGCATCACTAAAGCCAACAAAGAATCATTGGCAAACCCTAAATGAGTTAACCCGATCATCACGTCACATTCCTCCGCCACCCGTTTATATTCCGGAACAACGTCCTTGAAATAACGGAAAGAAATATCTTCCAGGTTAGCCGGATTAGTTGCAGGAAGATGATTCGCTCCGGTCTGAATCAAACTGAAAAAACAAAATTTCAGCCCGCCTCTCTCAATCATTTGATAAGCCGGCAGCTGCCCCAACTCACTCTTTTCAGAAAGCATATTAGCACAAACCACCGGAAAATTGGCTTCATGCAGCCTCTTTTTCAATATTTTTTGTCCATAATCGAAATCATGATTTCCCATCGTAACCACATCATACCCCACCTTATTCATCAGCCGGATCATCGGTTCCCCCCTCTCCAGAGCATGATCCACATAAGGATTACCCGAAAAACGATCGCCCGCATCAACCACAATCACTTCCCCTCCTTCTGTCTTTTTTTGCTGAATCAAAGTAGCCAACAGAGGAAAACGAGCCAGCTGTGCATGCATATCGTTAGTAGAAACGATCACGACCTTCCCCGGCGTTCCCGACTCATTTTTACAACAATATAGTGTTACCGCAAGCAGTAACACTATCCCCCATCTTCTCACAAAGTTCACAATAACTTTTCTTTTATCATTTTGCATATCCCACCGGATGATTGATCAAAGGCCGTTGAGTATCTTTCAATTTCAAACCACTCTTCAATTTTGCCTGATCCATAGAGGCTCTGGGGACTGTCACTAAGCCTGTGCCGGAACAAAACAAGGATATATTCTGGGAAACAATACCGGCATCCAGGGCAGGCATTAAAACCTCTCCGCCGAACTTACTCAAATCCGCCACCATTACCAAACATACCGGAGCAGTAGCGACAAAACCCTGTCCTCCCCCGACAGCCGGACGCAAATCTTCTTTAGTCACCGGTTCGAGGCTATTCGCTTTTGGATGATACAAATAAGCCCCTTCCTGCAAACACACATAAACATCGATTTCCTGCTTATTCATGGCCGTCGGAGACGTCCGTTTTCCTGATTCAGGCCGGTTAATACCGGCAGCAGCCCACAACAAGTCCGACAAATCCTGCAATTCCAATTTTTTATCAGCATATTCCCGGGTAGACTGACGTTTTTGTAAAGCAGTCATCACAGGTAATCCCCGTTTAACATTCGGTTGATTCAACTTTATAGGTTTCAAATCCTGAGCCTGACTTCCCCCAAACAGGCCAACCAACAGCGAAAACAATAAGAACTTTTTCATGATACCTCCTTTTTTAATCATATATTGCCGCAAGTTAAACAATTTCCGGAAAAAATCAGTATTTAATAATTTTTTCCACCTTACTGTTGCAAGTTACAAATATCTCCTTTATATTTGCACCGCAATTACGGGATGTAGCTCAGCCCGGTAGAGTACACGTCTGGGGGGCGTGTTGTCGCAGGTTCAAATCCTGTCATCCCGACACTGAAAATCAAGAGGTTAGACCAAAAGTCCGACCTCTTTTTTATTGTGACGATTACATTTTGATTACACTTTTCGGGAAACTTAATGCAAACAGATACCAATCGTAACACTAAATTCATTTGGTATTTATTCGCATGATATGTAATAGTCAAGACTTAATCTGACAGTTACGTATAAAAA
>ULSV01000655.1_pt1 | contig 11183 bp, 10 predicted proteins | sample 1956991 | NCBI WGS metagenome assembly ULSV01 (sample SAMEA4835717, study PRJEB28245) | human gut metagenome | biome: gut microbiome; material: fecal sample | place: Denmark | collected 2008 | reverse complement strand
TCAAGGAAGCGCGCGTCTACCTTATCGTCTGCTTCTATGGCTTCTTTCGCGAGCTTCACGTCTTTTCTGACGAAGGAATCAACGCTCATGGTCACCATGCTGATGGCTTCGTTTGCCATGTCCGAGATATGCACCTTGCCCGCAAGCTCGGTGGAGTGAACGAATCCCGCTATTTCCGCGATATCCTGCGACTGGTCGCCGATACGCTCCATGTCGGAGATCATCTTCAGCGCCGAGGAAACGCACCTCAGATCCTTCGCCACCGGCTGCTGATGAAGCAGGAGCTTCATGCACAGCGCCTCAATGTCGTGCTCCATGTGGTCGGTTTCTTCCTCGTTGTCGTTGACCTTCGCTATCATCTCGGAGGTCTTTTCGTCAAACAGAGCCTTTACGGCGCAGGCTATGCTCTCTTCGCACAGCGCGCCCATCTTGATAAGTCCTACGTTGAGCTGCTCGAGCTGCTCGTCAAAACGGTTTCTCATATTATGCCTCCCTGGATCAGCCGAATCGTCCGGTTATGTAGTCCTCGGTGCGCTGATCCTGCGGAGTCGAGAACAGCTTGTCAGTGTCTGCGTATTCTACGACCTCGCCCAGCAGGAAGAACGCCGTCTTGTCGGAAATTCTCGCCGCCTGCTGCATATTGTGAGTTACCATAACTATAGTATACTCCTTTTTCAGCTCGATTGCAAGGTCTTCTATCTTAGAAGTTGAAATAGGATCCAGCGCGGAGGTCGGTTCGTCCATAAGCAGCACCTCAGGCTCTACCGCCAGCGCCCTGGCAATGCAGAGTCTTTGCTGCTGACCGCCGGAAAGTCCCAGCGCGGATTTTTTCAGCCTGTCCTTGAGTTCGTCCCAGATTGCCGCGTCGCGCAGAGACTTCTCAACGATGTCGTCGAGCTTTACCTTGGAGTGAATCCCGTGGGTGCGGGGACCGAACGCGATGTTGTCGTAGACGCTCATCGGGAATGGATTCGGCTTCTGGAACACCATTCCCACGCGCTTGCGCAGGAGGTTTACGTCCATCTTGCCGTAGATGTCCTCGCCGTCGAGCAGAAATTCGCCGGTTATGCGGCAGCCCTCAACGAGGTCGTTCATGCGGTTGAGGGATTTCAGCAGCGTGGATTTTCCGCAGCCGGACGGCCCTATGAACGCAGTTATCTTGTTTTCCGGTATCTCAAGGCTGATACCCTTGAGCGCCTTGAAGTCGCCGTAGTAAAGCTCGGCGTTCCTGATATCGAATTTCATATGGGTTTATCCTTTCTTTTTCGCTATCCGGCGCTCGATAAGGTCGGAAACGAGGTTTATTAAGAATGTGAGCGCAAGCAGGACTACTGCGGAAGCAAACGCTTCGTTGACATGCAGGCCTTCGTTGGAGAGAATGTACATGTGAACGGTAAGGGTCGCAGCGGAGCTTCCCGAGCCGACAAGCGAGCCGGGAATGCTGTGTCCGGAACCGGAGGTAAAGATGAGCGCTGCGGATTCGCCGACGATACGTCCTATAGAGAGGATAACGCCGGACATGATACCGGGCACCGCCGTGGGAAGGATAACTCGGAACACTGTGCGCATCTTGCCCGCGCCGAGCCCGAAGCTTCCTTCGCGGTAGCTGTCCGGAACGGCGAGGAGCGCCTCCTCAGTGGTTCGGATAATCAGCGGAAGGATCATCATTGCGAGGGTGATAACGCCCGCCATCATGGAGAATCCCCAGCCGAAGGAGATATTGAACATCAGGTATCCGAACAGACCGAACACGATGGACGGAATGCCGGAAAGCGTTTCGGTAGTCACACGGATAATTTTTACTAGCTTGTTGCCGCGCTTGGCGTACTCAACGAGGTACACCGCCGCGAAAACGCCTATCGGAACGGCGATCACAAGAGTCAGCGCGGTCATGATTAGGGTGTTTATCATCGCCGGCATCATGCTGACGTTTTCCGTGGTATAGTTCCAGTCGAACTGCTCCGCGGTGAGGTGCGGAACGCCGTTTATAAGAATATACGCGATAATGAAGATGAGCATTCCGACCGAGAATAGTGCCGCCAGCATTACAAGGACCATGAGAATCAGCGAAAGCGGGCTTCTGGCGTACTGCTTCAGGCGCGCGCCGAATGTCACGCGGTTGATGTAGTTCTCGGGCGCGGTGGTTTTCTTTTCGTTTGTCATAGCTGCTGTAGGAGCGTCAGTCATCAGTCTTTCCTCCTTTTAAGTGCAGAGAAGCAGAGGTTGATTATAAGTATGAACACGAACAGCACTACTCCGGTGGCGATGAGCGCTTCGCGGTGAAGTCCGCCGGCGTAGCCCATTTCCATTACGATGTTGGAGGTCAAGGTGCGTATGCCGGAGGTGATGCTCTTCGGAATGACCGTCTGGTTGCCCGCTACGAGAATTACCGCCATCGTTTCGCCGATAGCGCGCCCCACGCCGAGGATTATCGCTGCAAGTATACCGGACTTCGCCGCCGGCAGCGAGGCAAAGAACACGCTGCGCTCATGCGTTGCACCGAGCGCGAGCGCGCCCTCGTAGTAGCTCTTCGGAACTGCGTTCAGGGAGGATTCGGTGGTCTTGATCACCGTCGGTAGTATCATTATGCCGAGGAGTATGCCTGCGGTCAGCAGTGATTTACCCGAGCCGCCGAACAGCTCCTTCATGATGGGAACTATAACCACCAGACCGAAGAATCCGTATACGATGGACGGGATCCCGGCGAGAAGGTTTATCGCGGGCTTCACGAAGCGGTAGAGCTTCTTCGGGCAGTAGTGCGACATGAACACGGCGCAGAGTATTCCGATGGGAACTCCGATAACGACCGCGATTCCTGTAACGAGGATAGAGCCGATTATCATCGGGAATATCCCGTAGTATCCGCTGGAGGGCTTCCATTTTGTGCCGAACAGGAAGTCGGTAACGCCGATCTCACCGATCGCCGGAACGCCGGAAGCGAACAGGTACACGCATATCAGCACCACTGCCAGTATCGAAACACATGCGCATATCAGGAACAGCGCGTGCATTATGCCTTCTTTGACCTTCTGCATAATAATACCTCTTTGTAAAATTTCCAGAATGTTACTTTACATTCTAATACTCATAAAAGTGCGCTGCACGTTAGCTGGAATGCCGCAGCGCAGCGCGTAAGGGAAGTGCGGCAGGACGCCGCATAGTTGTCGCCAAAAGCACGGCATGGACGCCGTGCATCCAAGCGACAACGGGGAGAAACCTATAAAGGTGAGATTATTTGAATCAGCCGAGCTCGCTCCAGTTGTTGATCTCGCCGGTGTAGATCTTCATTACCTCGTCGGAGGTGATGTTCTCAATGGGGTTCTCAAGGTTTACGATAACCGCGATACCGTCGTCGGCGATCTTCATTTCAGTCAGACCTGCATCTAGCTCTTCCTGCTTGAGTTCACGGGAGGACATACCGATATCGCATGTGCCCTCGGTCGCGGATGTGATACCTGCTCCGGAACCGGTCTGCTGAATGTCGATGGAAACATCAGGGTTAAGAGCCTTGTATGCCTCGCAGAGCTTCTCCATGATCGGACCTACGGAAGTGGAGCCGTTCAGGGAGATCGCGCCGGTAACTCCGGAGGGAGCATATGCGCCGGTGGAGTCGATGGCGATGTAGCCGTTGTCAGCGATGATCTTCTGACCGTCGTCGGACTCGATGAAGGCGATGAGATCCTTAGCTGCGGCGTTGCCGTCGAGCTTTGCCTGCTGATAGCATACGTTGAACGGTCTTGCTACAACGTAATCACCGGACTTAATGTCGTCTACGGAGCACTCAACGCCGTTTACGTCGAGTGCCTTTACGGTGTCGTTGAGGGAGCCGAGGGAGATGTATCCGATCGCGTCAACATTGCCTGCTACGCTCATCATAACGCCGTTGGTGGAGTTGGAGATCTCAGCGTCGCCGCGGGTCATATCTTCCTTCTCGCCTGCTTCGTTCTTCTGTTCAATGCCCATCAGCTCAACGAACGCGCCTCTTGTACCGGAGCCGTCCTCGCGAGATACTACTGTGATGTCGGTGTCAAGCTTGGAAGCGGTGCTGTCAGAAGCGGTGGAATCTGCTACGGAACTGTCAGCAGCAGCGGAGGTATCAGCGGCAGAAGAGCCTGCCTCAGCAGCGGAGCTGCTGTTGGAGGAAGCGCTGGTGGTATTTCCGGAGCAGCCTGCAAATGCTGCTGCCATAAGCAGAGCGGCTGCGCTTAATGTGATCTTTCTTGTAGTCATAATGTTGTTCTCCTTTAATATACTGCGTAATCATTTACGCTTATGCTGTGATCTTTCCTTGTCACAAGCATATTATATCAGGAGAATGTTAAATCCAAAAGACAGGGTATGTTAAATCTCTGTAAAGTTTAACATTTTTCATTTCTGGTTAAAGCCAGAGTACGTGTACTTTTTGAATCGCAGATAAACTATAGGTAACTTCTAAAAACTTCTTTGAAAAAGAAGATAAAAGTGATATAATAAGGAAATGAAACAGAAAACAGATTACCTATATTAATCTATAAGTTCCGTGCCGGGGTAGAACTGCTGTAGTATTTCCTGAGCTGACAAACCGGAGCGCGCCATGAGATCCGCTGTGTAGACGCTCATGCCAACACCGCCGCCGCTTCCGCGGGTGCGGAATATGAACGAGTCGTGCTCCTGCGTAATTGCAACAGCCGCGCTGCGCAGACCGAGCGCTTCCCGGAGCTGTTCTCCGGTGAGTTCCACGCCGCCGAACCTGATACAGCGCAGCGTTCCGTTTTTTGTGTACTGCGGCTCGGAGAACCACTCCGCCTTGTCTGCGGGGAGCACTACGCTTCCGGTGAACGGAGCCAGCATTTTCCGCACGGCGGTGCAGGTGTATTCTGAGCTGGCGGAGTATTCCGGTGAATCCGGGTCGCGGCTGAGCTTCAGCGCCGGAAGGTAGGTGAAACCTCCGTCGTCGGTCACGCCGGAGGATACCCGGCAGCAGGGCGTGTACGCCGGTCCATCGTTATAATAGAGGCACTCCTTAGCCGCGCGCTCCGCAACTCTGGAAACGCGCTCCAGCCACTCGGGATACTGGTCGGCGTAGCGTTCCTCCAGCTCATCAGGCGAAAGCCAGTCCGGGTAGATGTCGCCGCGGTCGGCGAGGTCTGCGCCGAAATCAGCTTCGCAGTTCTGCATGCAGTACTGCGCCTGGCTTGAAAGCGCGATTCCCGCCGCAAGCAGGGTCTCCTCCTGAAATGACGGGTCAGCAGCGGCGAATATGCAGCCGGCGAGGTACTCGGAAAATCCGAGGGTGAGTATGCGGTTTTCGTCTTCGATGAGCAGAGTTACGTTCTCCGGCGCAGGCGATGGAGCCTCACGACGGCAGCCGGTGAGCATTATTGAAAATCCCAGCAGGGAAGCAAGTACTGGTTTCGGGAACTTCATTGCAGCGATCCTCCATTATAAGGTAACCTCATAAAAACCTCCTTCACGGCAGATTTCTATGACTTATATCATCTGCTTCGTTGTCAAACCTTGAAATACATACAGTAAACGCATTATCCGCCTACGGCGGAAAACGCTGCGGTTTGACGCCTAGCATCTGATATAAGTCATGTACGAAATCTGCTCGTGTCCCGGTTTTTAGAGGTTGCCATAAATAAACCACAAACGAGAATTTTGCAACCTGAAAATAAAAAATATTCAGAAAATGCGAATAACGCTTGACAATCACGGCGAAATATGCTACAATATACTTATATATTTCTTAATTTAAAAATTCCGCCTGACGGAACGGCGATTAAGACCAGTATAAAAATATGGCACGGAGGCGGATCTTCTAACCAATGAAAAGAATGGAACAGCTCAAGAACTCTGCTACCTTCAAGCAGATGTGCGACGATTTTTTAAGCACTACGGCTATCGATCCCAGCCTGCCCGGAAAGTTCGGAGTAAAGCGCGGTCTGCGTAATTCCGACGGTTCCGGCGTTGTTGCGGGCATCACAAACGTATGCTGCGTACATGGCTACGTTATAAGCGAGTGCGACAAGCAGCCCATCGAGGGCGAGCTCATCTACCGCGGATACAACATTCGCGATATCGTGAACGACGTGCTGTCGTCCGGGCGCTACGGCTACGAGGAGGTCGCGTATCTCCTCCTGTTCGGTATGCTCCCTGACGAGCGCCAGCTCACTACGTTCTCACGCCTTATCGCTGAGTACCGCGACCTTCCCATGTACTTCAGCGAGGACGTTATCATCAGAAATCCGTCCCCGAATATCATGAATAAGATGGCTCAGGCAGTGCTTGCGCTGTACAGCTATGATTCCGCGCCGGAGGACAAGTCCGTTGAGAGCGAAATGCTCAAGGCTATTTCGATCATCTCCAGACTTCCTGCGATCATGGTAACTTCCTACCAGGCAATGCGCCGATTCTACCACAACGATTCAATGGTAATGCACCAGATAAACAAGGACGAGAGCCTTGCAGAGAGCATTCTTTCCACCCTGCGCGACGACCGTTCCTACACTGCCGAGGAAGCTCACCTGCTCGACCTCTGCCTTATGCTCCACGCTGAGCACGGCGGCGGAAACAACTCGACGTTCACCTGCCGTACCGTATCTTCCTCCGGCACCGACGCCTACTCCGCATACGCGGCGGCTATCGGTTCGCTGAAGGGTCCGCGTCACGGCGGCGCTAATATCAAGGTTATGGAAATGCTCGACTTCGCAAAGGCGGGTATCAAGAACTGGGATAACGACCAGGAGGTCAGCGACTACCTTCACAAGCTGCTCCGCAAGGAAGCCGGAGATCATTCCGGGCTTATCTACGGCATGGGTCATGCGGTTTACACGCTGTCCGACCCGAGAGCGAAGATACTCAAGGCCAACGCGATGAAGCTGGCTAAGGGCACCGAGTTTGAGAAGGAATTCCTGCTGCTGGACAGCATCGAGAGACTTACTCCGGGAGTATTCGCGGACGAGCGCGGTGATATCAAGAATATATGCGCAAACGTGGACATGTATTCTGGTCTGGTATACAAGATGCTGAAGATACCGGTAGAGATGTACACTGGTCTGTTCGCGTGCGCGAGAATCTCCGGCTGGTGCGCCCACAGAATGGAAGAAATGATCAACGGAAAGCGCATAATCCGTCCGGCTTACAAGGCGATAAACCTCAACAAGAACTACATACCGCTCAGTCAGAGAATATAATGCACAACAGGCTTTCAGCCTGAAATATTACTTAATTCAAGAGGGATAGTGTCATGGCAGAAGAAAAGAAAGCTGAAAAGAAGGACAGGTTCAAGCTGGCAAAGGAGTTCAAGGCGTTTATCTCAAGAGGAAACGTGCTTGATATGGCGGTAGGTCTTATCATCGGTTCTGCGTTCACCGCCATCGTCAATTCGCTGGTCGGCGACCTGCTGATGCCGCTGCTGGGACTTCTTACCGGCAAGATGGATTTCTCGCAGCTCAAGCTCGTGCTTCAGCCCGCGGTTGAGGAAGTCCTCGATGAAACCGGCGCGGTGGTTACTCCTGCGGTCGCTGAGATCTCGCTGAACTACGGCTCGTTCATTCAGTCGGTTATAAGTTTCCTTCTTATCGCGCTGGCTGTTTTCATTCTTGTGAAGGCTATCTCAAAGCTCCACCGCAAGAAGGAAGAAGAGCCCAAGCCCGAGCCTAAGCCGGATCCCCAGATCGTTCTGCTTACTGAAATACGCGATCTGCTTAAGGAAAAGGAAACTTCCGTAGATAAGTAAATCAATGCCCCTGTAAAATCAGGGGCATTTTTGTACTGTGAAGTACGAAAAGGCGCTTGACAATTGGACGAGATGGTGATATAATGTCACATGGATATACTGCAAAAAAGGAGAAATACATAAAATGTCAATGAATTTCCGCAGGAAGCTCCCCGTACCGAAGGAGATAAAGGAGCTTTACCCGCTCAATGATAAGATCAAGAATATAAAGACCGAGCGCGACGCGATGATCGCGGACGTTTTCACCGGGAAGTCTGACAAGTTTCTGCTTATCATCGGGCCGTGCTCCGCGGATAACGAGGATTCAGTAATGGACTACACCTGCCGCCTTTCCAGACTTCAGGAGCAGGTCAAGGACAAGATCATTATTGTCCCGAGAATCTACACCAACAAGCCAAGAACCACCGGCGAGGGCTACAAGGGAATGATCCACCAGCCAGACCCCACCAAGGGCGAGGACATGCTTGAGGGTCTTATCCACGTGCGCAAGCTGCACACACGCGCCATTGAGGAGACCGGTCTTGTGTGCGCTGATGAAATGCTGTATCCCGAGAACTACCGCTACCTTTCCGATATACTCAGCTATGTCGCAGTAGGCGCGCGTTCCGTTGAGGATCAGGAGCACCGTCTTACCGCCAGCGGCATGGAGTGCCCCTGCGGTATGAAGAACCCCACCAGCGGCACGATTTCTATCATGCTGAATTCTATCCGTGCGGCTCAGAGCAGCCACACGTTCATCTACCGCGGCTGGGAGGTCAACACTGACGGCAATCCGCTTGCACACGCTATCCTCCGCGGCGCGCAGAACAAGCACGACCAGACTATCCCGAACTACCACTACGAGGATCTCAAGCTGCTGTACGATATGTACCAGGAAAAGAACCTCAGGAACATGGCGTGCATTGTTGACACAAATCACTCCAACAGCGGCAAGAAGTACCTCGAGCAGATCAGAATTGCAAACGAGATCCTCCATTCCATGCGCCACTCCTCGGAGATACGCAGCATGGTGAAGGGTCTGATGATCGAGAGTTACATCGAGGACGGCGCTCAGAAGGTTGGCGACGGCGTTTACGGCAAGTCGATCACCGACCCCTGCCTTGGCTGGGAAAAGAGCGAAAAACTGGTTCTTGAGATAGCAGACCAGCTGAGATAATAAATTCCGAATAAATATTAAAAGCGTTGACGGGAATCCAGTAGTCCCGGAATATCCTTTCAGAGAGCCGCTGTCTGGTGCGAAGCGGCAGGATTTCCGTGCGGCGAATTACCTCCCTGAGCGGCGGTGCGAAAGCGTACGCAAGTAGTTCCGCACGGGTAAGCCCGTTATAGCTGTCAGAGGCGGGAGATATCCCGCAAACTGAGGTGGTACCGCGATAATTCGCCCTCTGTGAGTTCTGCTCATAGGGGGCTTTTGTATTGTACAGACGTTATCGGAAATAATACCCGGGAGGTGATCATATGCAGTTCAAATTCTGCCCTGAGTGCGGAGAGAAACTAATAACAAAGACTATCGGCGACGAGGGCGAGATATCATTCTGCGAAAACTGCGGCAGACCGTGGTTCAGTTTTTCCTACCCATGCGTGATATGCCTGCTGACCGACGGCGCGGGGAAGTACGCTTTGATACGCCAGACCTACGCAACCAGGAATTACGTCTGCGTTGCGGGGTTCATCAAGGAGCACGAGACCGCCGAGCAGACCGCTCTCCGGGAGATACGCGAGGAAACCGGGCTGGAAGTCCTGAACATGCGGTATATCAGCAGCTATTACTATCCGAAGCACGATAATCTCATGCTTGGGTATCTCTGCACGGTGAAGCACGGAGAGTTCCGGCTTTCCGGCGAGGTGGAAACGGCGGGGTGGTTCGGGCTGGAGGAAGCCCGGGAGCTTCTCAGCCATGGAACGATCGGCAGGGACCTGATGAGAGATTCGCTAAGAATGAACGATGAGCGCTGATTCAGGCGCGGTGAAAGGGGTGGTATCAATGGAAATCAAGGTTTCCATCGCTTATGGGAGTTTTCCCGGATAATACACAGTTCAAAGTTGAAAAATTAACATATCAAGGAGAAAAACAATGACACTTTACGACGAATTAGTAGCACGCGGACTCATCGCGCAGGTAACCAACGAGGAAGAGATCAAGAAGATGATAAACGAAGGCAAGGCGACCTTCTACATCGGCTTCGACCCCACCGCTGACTCCCTGCACGTAGGACATTTCATGGCTCTGTGCCTGATGAAGCGCCTCCAGATGGCAGGCAACAAGCCCATCGCGCTCCTCGGCGGCGGCACCGGAATGATCGGCGACCCTTCCGGTAAGTCCGACATGAGAAAAATGCTCACTCCGGAGACCATTCAGCATAACATCGACTGCTTCAAGAAGCAGATGAGCCGCTTCATCGACTTCTCAGATGGCAAGGCTATCATGGTCAACAACGCCGACTGGCTGATGAACCTTAACTACATCGATGTTCTGCGCGAGGTAGGCGCATGCTTCAGCGTTAACAAGATGCTGTCCTTCGAGTGCTACAAGCAGCGCTGGGAGCGCGGTCTGACCTTCCTCGAGTTCAACTACATGATCATGCAGAGCTACGATTTCTACATGCTGTACCAGAAGTACGGCTGCAACATGCAGTTCGGCGGCGACGACCAGTGGGCTAACATGCTGGGCGGCACCGAGCTTATCCGCAAGAAGCTCGGCAAGGACGCTCACGCTATGACTATCACGCTGCTCCTCAACTCCGAGGGCAAGAAGATGGGCAAGACCGAGAAGGGCGCAGTATGGCTCGACCCTGAAAAGACCTCTCCGTTCGAGTTCTTCCAGTACTGGAGAAACGTAGCCGACGCGGACGTAATGAAGTGCATTCGCATGCTGACCTTCCTCCCCATTGAGGAGATCGAGGCTATGTCCGGCTGGGAGGGAAGCCAGCTCAACAAGGCTAAGGAGATACTCGCGTACGAGCTTACAAAGCTGGTTCACGGCGAGGAGGAAGCGAACAAGGCGCTCGACGCCGCAAAGGCTCTGTTCGGCGGCAAGGGCAACACCGAGAACATGCCCACTACCGAGCTTGAGCTCCCCGAGGGCAAGATCGGCATTCTCGACCTGATGGTGGCTGCCAAGCTTGTTAATTCCAAGCGCGAGGCAAGAACCCTGATCGCGGGTAAGGGCGTTGCAGTCAACGACGTTATCGTTGAGGATCCGAACGCTGAGATCACGATCGACGGCGAGGTAATAATCCGCAAGGGCAAGAAGGTTTACCACAAGGTTGTAAGAAAGTAATTTCGGCGTCTGTTTCGCTGGGCAGAGCCGGTATGTCGGGTAAACACCCGTAATTCCAGAATTGCCGAACGTTTTCGCGGAATGGTCTAAAAATAGCTTTAAGTAACAAAACAGAGGGAGCGTGGAGTGCGTTCCCTTTTGTGTTATTAGGAATAAAGGAGAAATAAATAAATTTTTAAAAAA
>ULSV01019547.1_pt1 | contig 11440 bp, 12 predicted proteins | sample 1956991 | NCBI WGS metagenome assembly ULSV01 (sample SAMEA4835717, study PRJEB28245) | human gut metagenome | biome: gut microbiome; material: fecal sample | place: Denmark | collected 2008 | reverse complement strand
CCGAAGCAAAGTTTGAAACGGTTGTGGTTCAGCCCTCTGAGTATCAGAAGGATATGGTGGCTTCTCTTTCAGAGAGAGCAGCAGATGTTCATGCCGGTATTGTTGACCCGTCCGTAGATAATATGCTCAAGATTACCAGCGACGGGCGAAAATTGGGACTGGATCAGCGGTTGATGAACCCTCTGTTACCTGATGACCCTGACAGCAAGCTCAATGCCTGCGTGGGAAATATCCTGCGTATCTGGCAGGACGGTCAGGCTGATAAATTGACCCAGTTGGTGTTCTGCGACCTTAGCACACCGAAAAATGATGGAACCTTCAATGTCTATGATGATGTCAAAACCAAGCTGATTGCAAACGGTGTGCCTGCGGAAGAAGTTGCCTTTATCCATGATGCAGATACCGAGGCAAAGAAAAAAGACCTATTTGCCAAGGTTCGTACCGGACAGGTACGTGTGCTGCTTGGCAGTACGCAGAAAATGGGCGCAGGAACCAACGTTCAGGACAAACTGGTTGCAGTTCACCACTTGGATGTGGGTTGGCGTCCGTCCGATATGACCCAGAGAAACGGTCGTATCATCCGTCAGGGCAATCAGAACAAAGAAGTGCAGGTGTATCAGTATGTGACAGAGGGAACCTTCGACGCATATCTGTATCAGACCTTGGAAAACAAGCAGAAGTTCATTTCTCAGATTATGACCTCCAAATCTCCGGTTCGCTCCTGTGACGATGTGGACGAGCAGGCTCTGTCCTATGCGGAGATCAAGGCGTTGTGTGCCGGTAATCCTCTTATCAAGGAAAAGATGGACTTGGACATTGATGTGGCAAGACTGAAGGTGCTGAAAGCTGACCACCAGAGTCAGCAGTACCGTATGGAAGATAAGCTCCTGAAATACTTCCCGGCTGAGATTGAAAAGCAGACAGGCTATATTCATGGCTTTGAAGCTGACATTAAGACAGTAGAAGCTCACCCGCAGATCTCCGAGGGGTTCTGCGGCATGGACATCCGTGGCAAGCATTATGCGGAAAAAGCAGATGCCGGTGAGTGGATTCTGGCAGCGTGTAAGGAAGTAAAAGGCTCCGATCCTGTTCCTCTGGGTAGTTACCGAGGGTTCCAGATGGAGCTATCATTTGATAGTATGAGACGTGAGTATGAAATAACCCTCAAAGGTAAAATGAGCCATTCAACGTTTCTTGGGACGGATGCGAGAGGAAATATCACTCGCTTGGATAATGCCCTTGCAGGTATTCCTGAGAAGCTGGAAAGAGCCAACGAACAGCTGACCAATCTCTATAATCAGCAGGAAGCGACCAAAGGTGAACTTGGAAAACCGTTCCCTCAGGAAGCAGAGCTGATGGCGAAAAGTCAGCGACTGGCAGAGCTTGATGCGGCTCTGAACATAGAGGATACCGCAGAGAGTCGAGCCGAAAAGCAAAGCACAGAGCGTCCTTCTGTTCTGGCTGATCTGAAATCCAAGGCAGAGCATATCCCGCCTGCAAAACGCTCTGAAGCCCGTGAGGAGGTGTTGTAATGGCAAAGCGAGACCAGGATGTTCATTTCCTTGCATCCAAAGAGGAAGTCGAGAGAATCCATCAGAAGATGGACGAACTTGGCATTCGTAGCATGGGTGCATATCTTCGCAAGATGGCTCTGGATGGGTACTGCATCAATCTGGATTTGCAGGATGTGAAAGCCTTGGTTTCGCTCCTGCGAATCTGCTCCAACAACCTGAACCAGTACGCAAAACGAGCCAACGAAACCGGCAGCATCTATGAAGCCGACATCAACGACCTGCAGGGGCGTCTGGAAGAAATCTGGACAGATATGAAAGAAGTTCTTGTCAGGTTGGCATCCATCCAGTAATCCGACAACTTGTCGGGAAGTCGCAGTTTCGGCTGCGGCTTTTACATACCGGCGACATCATTGTTCTTTTGCAAGTTGTCAGGTAAAATAAAGATAGAAAAATAAAGGAGCCGTTCCTATGAAAATGATTTTGAAGATTTTTGCACTTCCTGTGCTGTTGGCTGTTAAAGTAATCTGTATCCTCGGAAACCTGCTCACCAACATTTCCTCGTATGTGATTGGTCTGTTGCTTCTGGTAATCGGTGGATGTGCAATCTATTGTATCGTCAAAGCAATGTGGACTTCTTTGGCAATTCTTGCAGGAATGGGCGTTGCCGCAATCCTTGCCATCTTCCTGTTGGTGTGGTCAGTTGTTAAGGCAGAAAGTATCGGAAATGCTCTTGGAGAGTTTATCAGGTCATAAATATTGAGATGAAGTCACCTACGGGTGGCTTTTTCTTTTGGAAAGGATGGGATGTGAATGGCAGCGACAAGATTGATTGCTCTCCACATAAACAAAGGAAAAACGGTAGCTCAATGTCTGGCTGACCGAACAGATTACTCGCAGAACGTAGCGAAAACCAACGATGGTGAATTTATCAGTTCCTATGAGTGTGACTCTAAAACTGCCGATGAAGAATTTCTTCTTACAAAAAGGCAGTATCAACATATAACTGGCAGACAACAGAAAAACGATATTATCGCCTATCAGATACGCCAGTCATTCAAGCCCGGTGAAGTTACACCGGAGGAAGCAAATCGTGTTGGCTATGAAACTGCAATGCGATGGACGAAAGGGAAACACGCTTTTATCGTTGCCACTCACATCGACAAAGCCCATATTCATAATCACATCATTTATAATTCCACTTCTCTGGACGCAACACGAAAGTTCAAGAATTTCTTTTTGAGTGGTCGGGCAGTTCAAAGGCTCAGTGATATGGTCTGTCTGGAAAACAGACTGTCTATCATCACTCCGAAACCTTATGGAGAGAGACAGAAAAGAACTGTGTACCCCAAGAAGCGTACCCAGCGTGACGATCTTTGCGAAGCCATTGATGCGGTACTGAAACAAAAGCCAAAGACCTTTGAGGATTTTATTCAGGCTCTGGCTGATATGGGATTCGAGTTCAAGGACGGAAAGCAGCCTGCGTTTAAGGGAAAAGACCAGAAACGATTTATTCGTCTGCGCTCCCTGGGCGAAGGATATAGCAAAGAGGAACTGCAAGCCGTTATCTCTGGTAAAATTCTGCACAGATCCAGAGGTGGCTCTGCCAAGGCTCCTGCCCCGAAGCAGTTCCAGATGCTGATTGATATTCAGGCAAAGATGGCCGAGGGCAAGACGGTCGGTTATGAAAAGTGGGCGAAGAAGTTCAACCGAAAAGAAGCTGCCCGAACGGTAATCCTACTGAAAGAAAAAGGCGTGGACAGTTATGAGGATTTGGTTGCCCTTACGGATAAACTGACTTCTCGCTTCTCTGAGCTTTCCGATTCCATTAAGGCGGCTGAGAAACGGATGGTTGAGATTGGAGCATTGCAGACGCACATCAATAATTACTCCAAGACCAGAAAGACCTACGAAGCATACCGCAAGTCCGGGTACAGCAAAAAGTTCTTTGAAGAACATCGTGACGAGCTGATGCTCCATAAGGTGGCAAAGCAAGCCTTTGATCAGCTGGATGGCAAAAAAGTTCCTTCTCGTCAAGCTCTGCATGAGGAGTTTAACCGACTCCTGGTTGAGAAAAAGCAAGCCTACGCAGAATATCGGCAGGTCAAGAAAGAGATGCAGGAATATCTGATTGCCAAGCAGACGATTGAGCATATCTTGGGTATTGACCGTCAAAAACGAGTGGAAGAGAAGAAACAACAGAAAGAAGAACAGCGCTGAAGGTAGAGAAAGAGCCACGGTCCATTCTTTTTTTGAGTGTGAGACCGTGGCCACTTTTTTGTATTTTACTTCGATAATAATATGCAGATTATCATCTGTCAGAAATAATCATGTCGATTCCTCGCTGCAGAGTTCCTTCGTCGATTGCACCAGTTGCCTGGGCGATTGCGTTTCCCTCAGCGTCAATAAAATATGTGGTAGGCAGTGAATAAACACCGTAGATTGCAGCGGCATCCTGATCTGTATCGTAAAATACCGGGAAAGAATAGCCCTGTTCTGCGATGAAAGCAGATGCAGTTTCCACAGTCTCTCTGGAGCCATCAGTCATATTGATGATGAGAAACTGTACTTCTTCACCAATTTCCAGATATTTTTCGTTAAAATCAGGCATTTCCATTTTACATGGACTACACCAGCTTGCCCAGAAGTTTAGGACAACGGATTTCCCGATAAAATCCGAAAGATGAACTTCATTTCCATCCAGATCGTAAACTGTAAAATCCGGTGCCAATATCTTTTCCGATTCACCCTCTTGTGTTGTTGGAAGAGAGGCTTCTGTGGATTCGGTTTTCTGCGGTGCTTGAGTGGCAAGCAGATCAGGCGCCAGCTTCTGTCCAAGCTGTTTATATAGAATTCCTGCGCCGCCTAAAATGAGAACAAACACAAGAATGAGAATCATTATTATCTTCTTTTTATTCATAAACCCTCCTCAACTAAGCAGGCTGAGAAGCTGTCCCAGCGTTCCTGTTGCCATCAAAATACCCACCAATATCAGGAAACAGCCGCTGACAGTATTGATGATCCGGTAGTGTTTTTTGATCCAGTTGAAGGCTGACTTCAGATAGTCAATCAGAACAGCACTGAGAAGAAATGGAATTCCAAGTCCCAGCGAATAGCAAAGCAGCATCAGCATACCTTCGATTGCATGATTCTGCTGAGAGGCAAGCATCAAGGCAGAACCGAGGAATGCGCCCACGCAAGGTGTCCAGCCCAAGGAAAATATCATGCCAAAGAGCATAGCGGGGAAGAACCCCATCTCACGGCTGTTTACTGTTTTACTGCCGCCTCTGAACAAATTCATTTTGAAAACACCAAGAAAATTGAGGCCAAAAAGAATTACAATCAATCCGGAAATTAAATTCACTGCGCCTTTGTATTCTCGAAGGATACTGCCAATGGTGCCAGCCAATGCGCCCATTGCTACAAAGACTACAGTAAATCCACTAACAAATCCCAATGCTCCAGATAAGGTCTTTTTTGTACTGCGTTCTCCACCACCTGCAAAATAGGAGATATAGATGGGCAGCATGGGAAGCAGGCAAGGTGATATGAAGGTGATAATGCCCTCCAGGAAAGCTACTGCGTATTGCATGAGCCGCTGCACCCCTTTCCGAAAATACCGGAAAACAGCCAGCCGATAAAGCCCATATAGGCCATCGTGATGAACGGGTTAGAAGTCAGCGGACAAGCTCCGGTAGAGCATCCCACAAGGTAGTAATATGCAAGGCCAACCAATGCGCCGCCTACGATAAAAAGAACTGGCTTCAGCCATTTTTTAATTTTTTCTTTCATCTCACATTCCTCCTGCTAAATATTCCTCTGCATAGTGAACAGCAGTTGCCCCATCGGCTACAGCAGTCACGACCTGCCGTAATGCCTTTGTGCGGACATCCCCAACGGCGAACACACCGGGGATGTTGGTTCGGGTACTCTCATCTGCAATAATGTATCCAGCCGGATCAATCTCAATCTGATCTTTCACCAATTCGGTGGAAGGCTTTCTTCCTACGCTCACAAATACACCGTCGCAAGCAAAGATACTTTCTTCTCCGGTTTTCATGTTCCGAATCTGGATGCCGGTCAGCTTTTCGTTATGGAGCAGAGCTACAATCTCACTGTCCCAGAGAAATTCTACATTTTCTGTTTTCATCAAAGGTTCATGGTAGATCTTAGTTGCTTTTAGGGTGTCTCTGCGGTGAACGACGATGACTTTTTTGCAGATACGGGAGAGAATCAGTGCATCTGCCGCAGCGGTATTGCCACCTCCTGCGATGACAACCGTTTTGTTCCGATAGAACATTCCGTCACAGGCTGCACAGTAATGGACACCTTTGCCGATTAACGCCTGTTCCCCATCAACACCCAGCTCTCTGGGACCGGCTCCTGTAGCCAATACGATGGATTTTGCGTACATAGGGCCTTCACTGGTCACAGCTTTCTTTACAGAACCTGACAGTTCCAGAGACAGCACCTCAGTCAGCTTGGTTTCTACACCAAACCGCTCCGTTCCTCGCTTCATTTTTTCTCCCAGGGAGAAACCGTCGATGCCATCCTCGAAGCCGGGATAGTTGTCGATTTGTTCGGTCAGAGCCATCTGCCCGCCGGCAGACAGCTTTTCTAAAACCACAGTGTCCATTCCGGCTCTTGCAGCATAAAGGGCTGCGGTATAGCCGCCGGGACCGCCACCTACAACGATCATGTCATAGATATGCTGCGCATTATTTACTTCCTGAGTCCGGTGCTGTAAGGTTTCCTCAATAAAAGCCACCAGCTGCGTTCTGGATTCCGGAGCGACGATAGAGCCAAGAGCCTGTCCGTTGTGATAGATCAGTAGAGTAGGGACAACTTCAATAGCCTCGGCCTCAGCCAATTCCGGCTCATCATCAATGTTGACAGCAGTGAATACCAGCGTATCCTTATATTCCTCAGCAACGCTTTCCAATGCTGGAGCCAGACGGCGGCAATATACGCACCAAGGGGCTGAAAACTCCACCAGAACAGTCTTTCCGCTATGCACCATTTCTTCAAATTGATTTCTATTGATATTGATAACTGCCATATTGCCAGCTCCTTTCTTTTGTTTGATTATAGTATAGCCAATCTAAAATAATATTTCGGTGATAATATCACATAAAATAGTGCGACATTGCTGCCGCACTAAACTTTTTTGTTATTAAGTAACTCGAGGATATGTTCACTGGAATGGATGATTTGAGACTGTTTATCTTTTATGGATGTTTTTCTTGTCTCCTCCAGCGAGAGAGAAGCATATAAATGAACCGTGTTTGCTTCCTGTCTAAGAGAATCGTTATACTGTTCAGCTACAAGATATTGTTTCTCAAGAATACTAATTTTATTTTGGAGGTCACAAATCTGCTGTTGAAGCGACATCACTTTTTTCTTTTGAATATAGAGGAAAGAAGTAAGAAGCAGCAGGATGATTGAAATGATAATAATAATCATTCTTATTACTTTCCCTCCTTTATCAAAAGATAAGTCTTAACTGCATTACGGAGCGTTTCTGGTAGAACGGGAACAGGCAAGATGATCACCTTACCCGTATTCTTTTCAATCGTTATTTCTGATTCCGGTTGATTGGACAGAAGAATTACGGGTGTTCTTTTATCCGCCAGCCATGGCTGATCCGGCTGTTTTGTCAGAGCTTCTGTAACAACCCAAAGCATAGGCTTTTTCTTTCCAAGCTTTTTTCTTGCAGCCTCCGGGGTTTCAAATACAAGGATATGTTTGGATAAGTTCTGCAGTACCAGTCTCAGTCCGTTCCCATAGGCTGAATCACTGCATATAATAGCAATCGTGGCATTTGATTGCTCATCTTGTGATGCCTTTATAAAATCCAGAACAGGTGTATTATAAAGGTTGAAATCTATTTCTGTATGCACTGCTTCATAATAAGCTCTGGCCGCTTGGCACATTCTTCGGCAGAACTGTTCAATATCAATACGGATGTCCGTGAGGCTGTTGTCAGAACTTATTCTATCCAGTTGGCAAACTGAAGTTCCGCAATTCACACCTAAGTGAAAACGAATCGAAGTATTGTCGTCAGTATTTGCAAAGCCCTTGTTCTGGTGCAGGTATTCACATCGAAGCTGCCAGCATCGTTCTCCGCAGATATAGGGCGAGATATCTTGCGCAGAGACTTTAAAGAAAGGTGCTGCGTATGTATCAAACCAACGAATATATTGATTTCCTACATCACGAGTTGGTCTCTGGTTTCTGTCCAGAACAGCACGTCCATCCCGATAACGCTTTACAATTTCTGGGAAAGCAATCCCGCCACAAATATCAGGTAAAGTCAGCGCCAATGCCAAAGCAGATTGCCAGCGTCCATCCTCAATGTTCAGTTCTACTTCCTCTATGCGATGTAAAAAGGTAAAGCTGGCATTGTCTTGACTCATAGGTATCCTCCTGTAAAAAATCCGCCTGCCGGAAAACCGACAGGCGGCATACTGCCTTTTATACTTCCATCATCTATAGGCTATAGTGATTAAAGAACCAAAGAAGGAGCAGAGTAAACCCGTGCTGCCAATTCTTGATTGAGCATATACAAGCTCTTGGGATCAGAGCCAAAGAGTTCAATTTTGGAAATCAAATTCTTTGCATTGGTTTCTTCTTCACCTTGTTCTTTCACAAACCAATCGAGGAACTGCATGGTACGGAAATCCTTTGCTTCGTAAGCCTCACTATAGATATCATTAATCAGCGAGGTCACATATTTTTCGTGCTCAAGACCTGCCTTCAAAACATCCATATGGCAAGCTGCATTCAGATCAGGCTTGTCAATGGCTTCAAACGTTACCTTCTGGTTTTCGTTTTGCAGGTACTGATAGAAAAGCATGGCGTGGTCACGCTCTTCCTGAGCCTGAATTTTATACCAGTTGGCAAAGCCGTCAAGCCCGACTTCCTCGAAATAGTTTGAAAAATTGAGATAAAGGTATGCGGAATAGAATTCCGTATTTATCTGTTGATTGATAAGCGCATGTACTTTTTCGTTCATTTGCAAGAACCTCCATGTTAAATTTCAGTTTTCCACAGGCCGTGGAGGTTGCAATAAGCATAGACAGCTACTGCTTTATCGTCTCCCAGGGAGAAGGTGACATGGGGTTCGTCACCGGGCTTCAAAACCTTACGCTGACCACCGTTTTCAGTCTGGACATAGACCCACTCGATGAAATGCTCCGGAAGCATAGGATGATCTACAGAACCCACATTGACATGGATTGCACCATCTTCAACAGTAACAGCAGGCAGATGCTTTTCGCCGCTGGCTTCTACGGTGTTGGGTAGTAGGGCAGTCATTTTCTGCCCGCAGCACATCATAGGTACGCCGGAGTCGTGAATCATGCCCACCAGATTGCCGCAGTGTTCGCAGATATAAAACTTTGCACTCATTTTAATTTCCTCCGTTTTATCAATAGTTTTCCGCACGCACTTCGAAGAATGCCTGAGGATGCTTGCAGACAGGGCAGATCTCAGGAGCCTTGGTTCCTACTACGATATGTCCGCAGTTACGGCACTCCCAGATGGTAACGCCGCTCTTCTCAAACACCTGCATGGTCTCCACGTTGCTCAAAAGCTTGCGGTAGCGCTCCTCGTGCATCTTCTCAATGGCAGCTACGCCACGGAACTGTTCAGCCAGATCATGGAATCCCTCCTCATCAGCTTCACGAGCCATGCGGTCATACATATCCGTCCACTCGGCGTTCTCACCTTCAGCAGCATGGAGCAGGTTCTCGGCAGTATCGCCCAGCTCGCCCAGAGCTTTGAACCACAACTTGGCGTGCTCCATCTCGTTCTGTGCAGTATGCAGGAACAGAGCAGCAATCTGCTCGTAACCGGCTTTCTTGGCTACTGAAGCAAAGTAAGTATATTTGTTGCGTGCCTGAGATTCACCAGCAAAGGCTTCCCACAGATTTTTCTCGGTTTTGGTGCCTGCATAGGGATTCTTTGCAGGAGCCGCAGCATCCTCAATCTTCACAAACTTGTTGGCAGGCTGCTTGCAGATGGGGCACTTAAAATCAGGTGTCATAGGGCCTTCGTGAATGTAACCGCAGACTGTGCATTTCCATTTTTCCATTTTCTTTTCCTCCATTTTTTCATTGAATTGAATGTTTTTTAACAGGGATTCCACAGCATCCGCAGGAATGCCGGGATACGTTTTAATACTTTCCAGAAACGATCTGGTGTTGCTGCTCTGAGGCAGCATAAAGCCGGCTTCTCTGCACAGATCCTCAGCCATCAGGCGAGAGGATTTTTCCACAGCGACGCTCAAGACATCAGGAAGTTGCGAAGCAATGTTCTCTGCATTGGCTTTGCTTTGAACTAAGCCACGAAGTGCTTCGACAACTTTTTCTTCTTTCGGCTGCTGCGGCGGCAGTTCTTTTGGAACCATAGAGATTGCAGAGGATGGACAGGCTTCGGCACAGGCACCGCAGCCGATACACTTTTCAGGATCAATGATGCTGTTCTCTGTATCAGTCGCTCCGGTTGGGCAGACATAGAGGCAAAGGCAATCCTTGGTACATAAGCGAAGATTTCTTACTGCATATTTTTCAGCCATAGTTATGCCCTCCCTTCCATTTTTTCAAATTTCCAACTGGGAACCTTACACACCGGACATAGCTCTGGAGCTATGTCACCAACATAGACAAAACCACAGACCGTGCAAACCCAGACACCGGTGTTTTCCAACATCTTGTCTCCCTCAGATTCATATCGAGTCAGCAGAGATTGGAGCATTCGGGTAACCTTTTCACTCCACGCCTGACAGCGCAGACCACCCCGATCAGGCTTTTCACCGGCTATAGCATTGCCATAGGGATACCCTACAGACAAATCTTTGTCAATGAGTTCCAGCAGCTTGGCTGTGCTGGCCTCCTCGACGGGCGCAGCCTTGCTTCTGAAGAACTCTGCCAGTTTTCTGAAATCATCTGCCTGCTGGGGCAGATACTGCTTTTCGCAGCCACGGGCCAGATTGGAGCAGATGATGCTCATTTCCATGGGAGAGAGTTCCTTGTCCACATGGGGCTTTTCAAGGACCTCCTGGGACGCTGTTTTTTCATCTTTGGGTTTGAAAGCGTCTTTGCCTGCTTTACAGACAGGACACTTCCAATCGGCAGGTAGGTCTTCCCACTTGCCACCGACAGCTTCATCGTGGATATATCCACAAATGCCGCAAACATATTGTTTCATAGGTTTTACCGCCTCCTTTATCTATATTCTATCAAATCACGACACATATTCCGTGACTTAATCACCTATTTCAGTCGCAGGAGTGATGGCCGCAGCCGTGGGAACCGCAAGAGTGACCTTCCCCATGGTGGTCGTGATGATCACACCGGACATTGGGGTTGAAGTCCAGCTCGCCTGCTGCCAGTGCTTCTGCTGCTGCATCAGCGTTGCCGGAAACACCACCATAAAGCCGGATACCCACATCGCTCAGTGCCATCTGGGCACCGCCGCCAATACCGCCGCAGATCAGGGCATCCACCTTCAGTGCACTCAGGACGCCTGCCAGTGCACCATGTCCGCTGCCGCCAGCATCCACAACCTCAGACGAAATGATTTTTCCATCTTCCACATCGTAGATTTTAAACTGTTCGGTGTGACCAAAGTGCTGAAAGATTTCTCCGTTTTCATAAGTGACTGCAATTCTCATAATGTTATCTCCTTTCGGTTTTTCGTGCATCGGATGGATTTTTTGCTGATAGCAATTTTTGCACCCGTAGGCTGCGCTGTTTCCGCTGCAGAGTGTAAAATCCCCTCCCTCGATTCGCAGAGGAAGTCCCTCAACCAGCGCATCGGCCAGTTTTTTACGGGCAGCTGCATAAATCTGCTGAACCGTTGTTCTGGAAATAAGCATATATTTTCCGCATTGCTCCTGAGAAAAACCTTCACGGTCAATCAGGCGA
>ULSV01010530.1_pt1 | contig 11486 bp, 10 predicted proteins | sample 1956991 | NCBI WGS metagenome assembly ULSV01 (sample SAMEA4835717, study PRJEB28245) | human gut metagenome | biome: gut microbiome; material: fecal sample | place: Denmark | collected 2008 | reverse complement strand
CCGATTTGGACCGCCCGGGGACATTTTACAGCGATAAAACCGCAGGCTCCTCCGCCCGGATCACACCACCCGAAACTTCAGCTCCGCACCCACCGCGCAGGCGGCGACGTTCTGGGCGCAGATCAGGCTCACCGCGCCGATGGCCTCCTTGGAGTACATCCCGATGTGCGGCGTAATGATCACATTGTCCAGGGTCCGCAGGGGATTTTCCGCCGCCATGGGCTCCACCTCGGACACGTCCATGGCCGCGCCGGCAATATGTCCGGAGGCCAGGGCCTCATACAGGTCCTTCTCATTCACGATCCCGCCCCGGGCCGCGTTGATCACATAGGCGCCCGCCTTCATGCTGGCCAGCTGGGGCGCGGAGATCATATTCCGGGTCTCATCATTCAAAGGAAGGTGCAGGGACAGGAAATCACAGCCGCTGATGACCTCGTTCTCACTGCACAGGGTGACATAGCTCCGGAACTCCTCCGGCAGCTCCTTCACATAGGGATCGTAGGCCAGCACCTTCATGCCAAAGCCGTTGGCGCGGCGGGCCACATTCTTGGCGATGGCCCCAAAGCCCATCAGGCCCAGGGTCTTCCCGCACACATCCACACCGATGGCGGTCTGCCAGCGGCCCTCATGGACCCAGCGGTTGGTGCTGACGATGTTCCGGGCCACCGCCAGCATCAGACCGAAGGTCAGGTCCGCCACCGCATTGGAGTTGGTCCCCGGGACGTTGCACACGGCGATCCCCAATTCCTTGGCCTTCTCCAGATGGATATTATCCAAGCCCGCTCCGTGCTTGCAGATGATCTTCAACTTGGGGCAGCGCTCCATGACCGCCTCCGGAAACTCATGCGCGCCGATGATGAGGGCGTCGTAGTCGGGGATCATGGCCTCAAACTCCGCCTGGTCAAAGTCCTTGCCCTTCATGGTAACTTCAAATCCGGCCCCAGTGAGGATGTCCAGCGGCTCATTGCTGATCTTGCCAAAGGACCGGGAGGTAATCAAAACTTTCTTACTCATGGCGTTCTCCTTTTAAGCTCACGATTTTTTTCAGCCCGCTGACCCCATAGCTCTTGCCGTCTAAGATCGGCATCCAGATGATCCGGTCGATGTACCGGCTGCCCTCCAAAATCATGGAAAACAGGCGGTACATAAACTCATCGGATACCAAAGCCACTGTCCGGCACTCCTTCCAGAAGTGCTCACAGTAATACTCCAGGGACTGGCGCACCCCGCCCATGATGACGCTTTCACCATAGGAGAGCCTCTGCTGGGGCGTTCCATGCTCAAAAATCCGCATGGCGTGGCAGATGTAGAGAGCCCGGTTAAAGCCAAAGCGCTCCAGATTTTCGATCCCCTTGTGCACCATCTCCTCATCCAGCTCCAGACTGTCCGAGGTGAGCACCGGCGAGAGGATGGTATCCTGCTTCAGGGCATAAAACAGTTCCCCTGTGAAGTTGGAGATGATTCCTGTGATCTGGTCTCCCTGAATATAGATCCCATGGGTGTGGGAGCCAGGCATAAGCATCACGACATTTTCCACATCCCGCTCCGCCTTCAGCTCCTCCAGCGCACCGATGATCTCGATCTCCTCTCCTCTCAGATTATTCACAAAGGAGAAGTCATCGCTGAGGGTCTTTAAGCCGGGGACCAGGAAAATGTCCCGATGGAAACAGGTATCCTCATGGAAAGGATACAGGCTGTCCGCAAAATCCTGCACCGTCATCGGCAGCACCAGATGAGGAATCTCCTTCAGCCCATACGGCGAGGTCACCATGCCGGAGGCATAAATTGCCTCCACATCCCCATCTGAAAGGGAATTTGCCTCCAGCACCTGGTCATAGAGGATCTTCATCCCCTCAATGAGCACACGGTTGCTTCCTGCAATGGCAGAGTCCTTTGAGCCCACCGTCCGCTTGGCTGAATCACAGATCCGAAAGTCCCGGTCCAGAAGATAAGCCCGGGTATTGGAGGTGCCGGAGTCAAAATACAGAATATAATTCTTTTTCACTTCCCACACTCCCAGTCCGTTCAGCGGGCCAGAGCTTCCACATACGCCTTGGCAGTGGCAGTGATCTCATCAAAGCGGCCCTCATCCACCAGCTTGGCGCTGACCAGGCTTCCGCCCACGCCCACGCCCACGGCGCCGGCCTTCAGGAACTCCGCACAGTTTTCCACATTTACATTGCCCACTGCAGTCACCGGAATGTGCTTCAGGGGGGCCTTCACTGCCTTGACATAGGCGGCGCCCAGCAGGCCGGCGGGGAACAGCTTCACAATGTCCGCGCCGCACTCATACGCAAAGGCCGCCTCCGTGGGCGTCATGGCACCGGGGATGGAAACCTTGTCCAGCTTCTTGGTCTCGCGGATGACCGCTTCATTTACATTGGGAGAGATCATATACTCCGCGCCGGCCTCCACGGCCTGGTGCACCTGCTCTACGCTCATCACGGTCCCGGCGCCCACACAGACCTTGTCCCCCAGCGCATCCTTGATGGCCCGGATGGCCGCCAGAGTATCCTTCGCCTTCTCCTCACTGGTCTGGTCAAAGGTCACCTCGATACAGTTGACGCCGCCCTTCTCCAGCGCCTGGGCCAGGCCCACGATCTTTGTGCTGGGGATCCCGCGCACGATTGCAATGATCTTGCCCTCCAAAATCTTCTCCAATACCGCCTGAGACATCATGCATCCTTCTTTCCAAAAATTTTTGATTGAATCTATGTCCTATCTTTATTTTAATTTACATCTAAAAAATTAAATTGTCAATGAAAAAAATATTTTTTCCGCATTCACTTGTCGTATCTCTATTTTTCTGCTATGCTTGTGACATGAAAAAATGCAACAGCAGGAGGAGACTGTACGATGGAACGACCCACATCCAAAATCACCCTAGCGGAAAGCGTCTATGAGCGCATCCGTCGGGACATCATCACCAACCAGCTCAAGCCGGGGGAAAAAATCAACATCCGGGAGCTGTCCGCCCGATATGAAGCCAGTGAGACGCCCATCCGCCTGGCGCTCAACCGCCTGGCCTCTGAGAATATCATCGAGCATTTCCCCCGCCAGGGGATGCGGGTCAAGTCGCTGAACATCAACCTGTGCGAGGAGACCTTCGACCTGCGGCTCATGCTGGAAAGCTATTATCTCTCCAATGTCATTATGACGCTGAACACCAACGAGGCCATGCGCCTGGCGCTGCGCCGCAACGTGGAGGACAACCTGGAGATCGTACACCGCCTGACCCCGGACTCTCCGCTTGACGACTATCTGGTCAACTATGAATACGACATCGGCTTTCACCATCTGCTCATCAAGTGCTCCGGCAACAAGCTGCTGATGGACCTCTACCAGTTCCTCAACCCGTTCCTCTATATCAACTATGTCTACAACAAGCAGTCTAAGGAGCGGCTGCTCACCGGCATCCAGGAGCACCAGGAGATCATGGAGCATCTGCTCAACGGAAACGAGGAGGGGGCCCGCCAGGCCCTGACCACCCACCTGGCCAATTCCAAGCGCGTCATCATTTCCATCCTCAAGATCGACAACATTTTATAACAGGACCCAGGGGCCCCAACGCAGTCAGGTCCGAAGCCGCCGGCTTCGGACCTGACTTTTTCCCGTCCGTTACCAGAGGTTCCCTTCCGCGTCAAAGGGCCACTCCCGGGGCTCGTCCAGGATCTCGATCATGGGGTTGGCCCGGGCCTCCTCCAGCATCCCCTCAGAGATCTCGATCTCCTCCAAGCGCATGGTATCCCGGATATGGACGATCCGGGGCTTCACCCGGTCGATGTAGTTACAGGTCTTCAGCGCGATCTGGATGCACGCCCGGTCCGTGTGGGTGAACAGGGGGATCTTGGGGGTGCACAGCACCGTGGAGGTCACCACATTGGGATAGGTGCAGTCCACGTCGATCTTCTCCACCACCCGGCGCGTGGTCACATCGGCCAGACCCAGCCCGTTGCAGTTTCCATGGGTCTCCTCCGTCAGGTCCAGCACCGCAATGTGCTGGATCTTTTTATCGCTCTGCATATAGGGCACCGCGTAGCGGCCTGTGATATTGGGGTCCATACCGTCGCCGCTGATGTCCTTGCCCAGCCGGTCCACCACCAGCACGTCGATGTCATTGAAGAAGATCTTGCCCAGCCGCTCCTTGGAACGGCGCAGAATATCAGGCTCCTTCTCAAAGATCTCCTCCTTCAGAAGGCCCTCCAAAATGCAGGTCTGGTCGAAGGCGTTCTCCGCCACGGCCACCGCCCCCAGGATGTTCACCTTGTCAAAGATCACCCGGGCGATCATGGGAAGCAGCCGCCCCAGGTCGGAGAAGCCGTCCTGATGGACGTGCTCCGCCCCGTGCTGCTTGCCCATTCCGATGACCGCCATTTTCAGGATCCCGCTCTCATAGGGGCCCCGGAAGGCGGTATGGGCCTTCACACGGCCGCACAGGATGACCCCATCCGCCTGGTATGCGTAGTGGTCCACAAAGACGGGCATTCCCTCCTCGGTCTCGCCCACCTGGACCACCTCCATGGAGGAGAGGATGGGACAGCCCAGAAATTCCTCTGTCACCCCATAGCCGCGGAGGATCTCCAGCTGGCCCTCCGCAGTGGCTCCCCCGTGGCTGCCCATGGCCGGGAACACAAAGGGCTCTCCCCCGCAGGACTTCACAAAATCCACAATGGCCCGGGTGATGATGGCGATATTGGCCACCCCCCGGCTCCCGCAGGTGATGGCCACCCGCATCCCCGTTCGGATCCGGGACCGCATCGGCTCCAGCTCCCTCTGTACCAGAGCCGGGATCTCCTCCGGCTCAATATGGCTGTGATCCAGCTTCTGGCGGACCCGCACCATTCTGGGCAGCTCCGTCGCGGAGGCCAGCTGGGTCACAACATTTCCCTCTTTCTTCGTACTCAGCGCCATACTCTTTTCACCTCATCACAGGATCACGCCGTCTTTAAACAGCATGATCTCCCGATCATTGTTTTCTTCGTTTCGGGTGCTGGCCCGGCCGGAGGCCACATCCAGCACCAGCCGCCACAGCTCCCGGGCCGGCTCGTCCATCGACCCCCGCTCCAGCACCGCCCCGGCATTGAAGTCCATCCAATTCGGCTTCCGGTGGAACAGAGCGCTGTTGGAGGCGATCTTGATGGTCGGGACCGCGGTGCCCAGCGGGTTGCCCCGCCCGGTGGTGAACAGAAGCACCTGGGCCTGGCTGGCCAGCAGGTTGGTGATGGATACGCTGTCATTCCCCGGCCCGGTCATCAGATTCAGGCCGGGCTTACAGCACACCTGTCCCATCTCCAGGGTGTCGGTCACCACCGCGTGGCCGCCCTTTTGAATACATCCCAGGGATTTCTCCTCCAGCGTCGTGATCCCGCCCCGCTTGTTGCCCGGAGAGGGATTTTCATAGATCGGCTGGTCATAGCGGATATAGTACTCCTTAAAGGAGTTGATCATGTGGACGATCTTTTGGAAGGTATCCGCCGAATCTGCCCGGTTCATCAGCTGGGTCTCCGCCCCGAACATCTCCGGCACCTCGGTCAGCACTGCCGTCCCGCCCAGATCGGTCACACGTTCCGCGATCCGCCCGCACAGAGGATTGGCGGTGATGCCGGAGAATGCGTCAGAGCCTCCGCACTTGAAGCCCAGCACCAGCCGGCTGACAGGACACTCCTCCCGGCGGTCCTCTGCCATCACAGCTGCGATCTCCCGCATCAGGGACAGGCCGGCCTCGATCTCGTCCCCCTCCGCGTCCTGGGTCACCAGGGTCCGGATCCGGCGGCGGTCATAGTCCCCCAACACAGGCAGGAAGTGGTCCAGATCGTTGTTCTCACAGCCCAGGCTCACCAGCAGCACGCCGCCGGCATTGGGGTGCTTCACCAGATTGCGCAGCAGCTTCTGGGTCGTCTCAAAGTCATCCCCCAGCTGGGAGCAGCCGGCGTTATGGGGAAAGGCAAAGATCCCGTCCCCCGCCTGGAGCCCCTGACGTCTGGCCTCCTCTGCCATGCGGCTCACCGTCCGGTTCACGCAGGAGACTGTGGGAATGATCCACAGCTCGTTGCGCGTCCCAACCCGGCCGTCCGACCGGCAGTAGCCCAGGAAGGTGTCCGCTCCATCCACAGGCTCCGGCTTCCGCGCCGCCGCCGGGGCATATTGATAGTCCAGCAGCCCCTCCAGATTGGTCTTGAGGTTGTGGCTGTGCAGCCACGCGCCGGCCGGCACGGCCTGGGCGGCATGGCCGATCGGGGCCCCGTACTTGACCACCATCTCCCCCTCCGCCAGATCGGTCAGCGCCACCTTGTGGCCAAAGGGGATCTCCTCCCGGATCGGCACAGCCTGTCCGTCCACAGACACGGCCTCTCCCGCGGACAAGGGCCGCAGCGCCACCGCCACATTGTCCCGGGGATGGATCCGGATCACAGCTTGTTCCATCATACTCACCACTCCGCGACCGAGCCGTCCTTGTGCCGCCAGACCGGGTTTTTCCAGCTGTGCGGCGTTTGGGCCTCCTCCAGCACCAGCGCCTCGTTGACCTCCACGCCCAGGCCGGGCCGCTTGGGAAGCTCCACATGGCCATCATGGAAGGCCAGGTCCTCCTTATTGAGGATGTAGTCCAGCGGCTCGTGATAGGCGTTGTAGTGGATGCCCATGCTCTGCTCCTGAATGAAGGCGTTGTAGCAGGTGGCGTCCACCTGGAGACAGGCGCTCAGGGCGATGGGCCCCAGGGGGCAGTGGGGCGCCAGCGCGACGTCATAGGCCTCCGCCATGGAGGCGATCTTTTTCACCTCTGTGATGCCGCCGGCATGGGACAGGTCGGGCTGGATGATGTCCACCCCTCCGGCCTGAAGCAGGCGCTTGAAGTCATAGCGGGAGAACAGCCGCTCCCCCGTGGCGATGGGCACGTTGCAGGCCGCCGCGATCTCCTTAAAATCCTCCATCTGCTCACAGAGGACAGGCTCCTCAATGAACATCGGATCGAATTCCTCCAGCTTTTTGGCCAGGATCTTGGCCATGGGCTTGTGGACCCGGCCATGGAAGTCCACCGCGATCCCGAAGTATTTTCCGGTCGCCTCCCGGATGGAGGCCACCCGCTCCAGCACCGCGTCGATCTTCTCATAGCTGTCCACCATCTGGAGCTCCTCAGTGCCGTTCATCTTGATGGCAGTGAAGCCGACCTCCTGCTTCTCCTTGGCGGCCTTGGCCACATCGCTGGGCCGGTCTCCGCCGATCCAGGAGTACACCCGCATCCGGTCCCGGCAGGGACCGCCCATCAGCTGATAGACAGGGGCGTTGAAATACTTTCCCTTGATGTCCCAGAGCGCCTGGTCGATCCCGGCCATGGCGCTCATCAAAATGGGGCCGCCCCGGTAGAAGCCCGCCCGGTAGAGCACATTCCAAAGGTCCTCGATCCGCATGGGGTCGGCCCCCAGCAGATAGTCCTTCATCTCCTCCACACAGGCCAGGACGGTGGCCGCCTTGCCCTCGATCACCGCCTCGCCCCAGCCGGTGAGTCCGCCGTCCGTCTCGATCTTGACAAATCCCCAGCGGGGACGGACCAGATACGTCGTTACATTTGTGATCACCATGTTGTGATACCCTCCTTTAATTTTTCCAGCGGGCCATGGAAGCCCGCGCTTCATGTCTTGATCCTACATTCCCACCAGGAAGACCCAGGCGGGCAGGGCGGCCAGCATGGCCAGCATGGTCTGCACCATAATATTCGCCGCGTAGTCCGGCGCACAGCCGTAGTCCGCCGCCACGATGCTGGTCATCGTCCCGGAGGGCAGGGCCGCGATCACAGTGCTGATGCGGATGATCTCCGGATCTACCCCCAGCAGCCGCATCACCAGGCAGATGACGGCCGGCATGACCGCCATCCGCAGCACAGTGGGGAGATAGAGCGTGCGGTCCCGCAGGATCTTACAGATCCCGGAGTCCGCCAGGCTGCATCCTATGATGATCATGGACAGCGGCATCGTCAGCGCTCCGATCCCGTCAAAGGTGCTGTACAGGGGCTCCGGGATCTTGATCTGCAGGAAGTACATGACCAGCGCCAGCACAGACGCCAGGGCGATCTTGTTGCTCAGAATGGAGCGGAGGCTCCCGCGCCCCCGGTCTCCCAAATAGAACATCCCCCAGGAGTAGAACATCACGTTATAGATCATGCTGAACACAATGGCGCACAGCAGGCCAATATTCCCATACAGCTCCTGTAAAATCGGATAGCCGATGAAGGTGATGTTGCAGAACACCAGGGAGCAGACAAAAACCTTCCGCTTCGCCTCCTCCAGCTTCAGCCGGCGGCTGAGAAAGATGGACGCCGGGATAAAGACCGCGAAGAACAGGACCGCATAGATGGCCGTGACCAGGATCGCCTTGGCCGCCTCCAGGGAAAAATCCTGCTGAGAGGACATGATCACCGTAAAATACACCACAAAGCGCATGAGCACATTGGTGACGCTCTTCTGGTCCTGCTCCGTCAGCGCTCCCCTCCGGCGCAGAAGATAGGCCGCGGCCGCCACAAAGAATACCTTGAACATCAGGCTGAACAGTGTGTAAACCATCGCTCGGACTCCTTCCAACGCACGTGCCAAACCTCTTGCCGCTTCTCAGAACACACCCACATCAACAAACAGGCCGGGCGGGAGGCCTGGAACGGCCCGCCCGGCAGAAGAGGGAGCAATTATTTCAGCATACCTGTCATACGCGGCAGAACTTCAGAAATCGCAGGGATATAGGTGATCAGCAGCAGGCAGACGATCATCACCAGGATGAACCGCACGATGCCCTTACACACCACCTCCAGGGAGGTGTTGCCCACCCGGGCGGCCACAAACAGGTTGATGCCCAGAGGCGGGGGAATGAAGCCGATGGCCAGGTTGACCACCATGATGATACCAAAGTGAACGGCGGACAGACCCATCTCCAGGGCCACAGGCAGCAGGATGGGGGAGAGCACCATCATGGCCGGAGTCGTATCCATGAAGCAGCCTACAAACAGCAGCAGCAGGTTGATGAGCAGCAGGATGACGATGGGATTGTCAGAAATGCCGATCAGGGCGTTGCTCACCAGAGCGGGGATCTGCTCCAGGGTCAGGATACGGGTAAACGCGGTGGCGCAGCCGATGATGACCATGGTGGTACCGTTGGTGGAGCAGGCGTTGGCAATGGTAGAGAACAGATTCTTCAGATTGATCTCGCGGTAGATGAACAGGCCGCAGACCAGCGCGTAGACCGCGGCCACAGCCGCCGCCTCGGTGGGAGTGAAGAAGCCGCCGTAGATACCGCCCAGGATGATGATGGGGTCGATCAGAGCGGGGAGCGCATCCACTACGGTGGCGATCTTCTCCTTCGCGGTATACTTGGTGGTGTCGCCCTTCCACCCCATCTTCTTACAATAGAAGTAGCACAGGGCGCACAGCGCCAGACCGATCATGATGCCGGGCAGGAAGCCGGCCATGAACATGGTGGACACGGAGGTACCAGTGGAGGTGCCGTAGATGACCATGGGGATGCTGGGGGGGATAATGACGCCGATGCAGCCGGCGCAGGCCACGCAGGCCAGGGTGAAGCTCTTGCTGTACCCCTTTTCCAGCATGGTGGGGACCACCATGCTGCCCACCGCGGCCACGGTGGCCGGGCCGGAGCCGGAGACAGCGGCAAAGAACATACAGACCACCACGGTGACGATGGCCAAACCGCCGGTCACCCGGCCCAGGAACACGTTACAGACGTTCAGGATCCGCTTGGACACGCCGCCGGCCGCCATCAGCTCGCCGGCCAGGATGAACAGAGGGATCGCCATCAGCGGGAAGGAGTCGCTTCCGCTGATCAGCTGGCTGACGATGAAGCTGTCCGTCATACGGGGGTTCGTCGTGATCGCCGCCAGAGAAGCAAGGCCGATAGCAATACCGACCGGAACATTCAATACCAGAAAGACCAAAAGGGTCACAAACAAAACAATGCCAGTCATCCGTCATACTCCTCCCCATTCTTCAGGCACTTGACCCGATAAATGATGGTTTGGATCTCACGGATCGTCGCCAAACCAAAGCCAACCACAGTGGACATATAGATGTACTGATAGGGGATCTTCAGGGCCGCGGAGCGCATATCAAACTGGATCTGCTCCATGGAGTAGAAAAAGCCCGTGTAGGTGATGTAAACTGCAAACGCGATGAAGAGGATGTCGCCCAGCAGGACCACATAGGGACGCACCTTCTTGGGGAAAAGGTAGAGCGCCGCATCGATCTTGATGTGCTTTCTCAGCTTGCAGCCGTAGCTGATGCCAATATAGATCAGCCAAATAAAGGTGTATCTGGCCAGCTCCTCCGACCAGGACAGGGAATTGTTGAATACATAACGCATGACCACCTGCACGAATACCAGCAGGGTCATAAAGGACATGAGGAATACACAAATATAGAGCTCTATATTGTCATCCAGCCATTTCAGGATCTTTTTCAAGACGACTTCCTCCTCTGCTCTCTCCTGTAATTTCTGGGCGGGGTCCCCCGAAGGGGACCCCTTGCTTTGCTTTGTCTCGATTACTTGTTGCGGTAAGCGTCCAGCTCAGCGGCCATCTGATCGGCCAGCTCAGGCTTGTACATGATCTTCTTGGCGGCCTCCAGGCTGTTGGCCTTGTCGGCGGCCTCCTTGAAGCCCAGCTTCTCCTCGTCGGTCAGGGTGCGGACCGCGCAGCCGGCGCTCTCCATGACCTCGATGGCCTCGTCCTCATACTGCTGGGACAGCTCATACTGGCGCTGGGTGGTCTCCTCAATGGCCTTGGTCAGAGCCTCCTGCTGCTCGGCAGTCAGGGAGTCCCACTTGGCCTGGTTCATGACCACATAGTAGGGGGTGTACACATGCTCGGTCAGGGTGCAGTAGGACTGGACCTCCTCGAACTTGTTGCCGGTGATGATGCCCAGGGGGTTCTCCTGGCCGTCAACCGTGCCCTGCTGCAGGCCGGTGAACAGCTCGCCGAACGCCATGGGAGTGGGGTTGGCGCCCATGGCCTTCCAGGCCTCCAGGTGGATCTCATTGGCCATGGTGCGGATCTTCAGGCCGCTCAGGTCGGCCACAGTGGCGATGTCCTTATCGGTGGTGGTGATGTTGCGGAAGCCGTTCTCCCAGAAGGCCAGGCCCTTCAGGCCGTACTCGGAGAAGCCGTCCAGGATGGCCTTGCCGGTCTCGCCGTTGAAGCCCACGTCATAGACCTCCTGCTTGTTCAGGAACAGATAGGGGACGTCGTAGACATACAGGTCGTTGTAGGTGGTAGCCACGGAAGAGGTGGAGCCCACAGCGATGTCGCACTCGCCGGTCTGGGCCATGGCGAAGGACTGCTCATCGTTGCCCAGCTGGTTGTCGGGGAAGTGGACGATCTTGAGGGTCCCGTTGGAGTACTCCTCCACCTTGGGGATCAGGATCTCGGTCACAGCATCCTTCGCGCTGGAGGAGGTCACGTTGCCCATGACCAGCTCCACGACCTCGCCGTC
>ULSV01012502.1_pt1 | contig 11546 bp, 14 predicted proteins | sample 1956991 | NCBI WGS metagenome assembly ULSV01 (sample SAMEA4835717, study PRJEB28245) | human gut metagenome | biome: gut microbiome; material: fecal sample | place: Denmark | collected 2008 | reverse complement strand
AAGCCTTGGCCCGGTCTGGCCGGCCAGTGCCTCCACGCCCGGCGCTTGAAATTCATCCACCCCTCCACCGGCCGCCCGGTGGAACTGGAGTGCCCCCTGCCCGACTGGTTCCAAGCAGTCCTGCGCAAGTTAGAGGCGCAATCACTTTGACGGCTGGATCCAGACTAAAAATCGCCGTCTGTCCGCATACAACAGAATAGATCAACGGTCCGCTGTCTGCTCTCCGCAGGCGGCGGACCATTTTCTGTCCGGCTCAACGCAGTCTGCATATCCGGCCATTTCCTGCGGATACTATATTTTGTTTCCAAAAAACTACCGTAGGAGGAACTATATAGATGAAAGCAACAGGCATTGTACGACGGATTGATGACTTGGGGAGGGTCGTGATTCCAAAAGAGATCCGGCGGACCATGAGGATCCGGGAGGGTGACCCGTCATTGACTACATTGACACAGTGGGAACGATTCTGCTTCGGCATACTGGATCTGGCAAAACGGGGCGGGTGGTGAGGAAATCCTCTCGCCTTGTGTCAGAAAACGTGGTAAAATGAATCCAATCAGCCGGGGAGGTACATATCATGGATGAGAAAAAGCGTAGCGACCAGATCCAGCTTTTTGAAAATCAGAAGATCCGCACCGCCTGGAATGGAGAATAGAAAGAGTGGGTCTACCAGCGCCTGCTGGTCATCCGTATCCGCAACGAGTTCACCGACGAGATTTCCCGTGCTCGGTCCGGTGTGACCACCCGGCAGTACAAGCAGCTCAAGGGGTTGAAAAAGGAGAATCTGCGGGAGAACGTGAGTGACTTGAAGCTGCTTTTGAATATGCTGGTCGAGGCATCCACTACCAGCATCTCTAAAACAGAACGACCCGAGGGGTCGTAGGAGAAACATAAAGTGACCCAACGGAGTGGTCGTATTGCAGGCAACGCCAGAAAGGAAATGGAGCAGGAGACTGGCCAGCCCGTAGTGACAGCGAAGGACGCCCAGGATCTCCAACAGTTGGTGACCGGAGCGGTGGAAAGTGCGGCAGAGCTGGCGGAGGGCACAGACGATGTGGAGGAAAAAGGGGATGAGGCTGTGAATCGCAGGGAATGGAAAGAGCTGTTTGAGTCCCGCATTTTACAGCGGGGGTCAGCATATTACAAAGAGGGTGTAGTGGAGACGCTCCGGCGTGAGGGCGGCGTTGTCAAAGCGGTCGTACTGGGAAGCAAGCAATACCGGGTGGAGATCGACCTGGAGGATGGGCAGATTGAAGGCTGGTCGTGCGACTGTCCCTACGCTTCGGACGGAACGCCGTGCAAGCATCTAGCAGCTGTTTTTTATGCGCTGAATGATGATGACGGCAGGAAGGAGATTGTCTCTCACACAGAACAGCGGCCCATCCAGGAGCTGATCCAGGGGCTGAACCTGGAGCAGGCACATGCCCTGCTGCTTCGGCTGGCAGAGTGGGATGAGGAGGCGGCCGGTCAGATCCGGCTGGCGGCGGAGCCGCCCTCTCAACAGCAGGTCCAGCACTGGAAAAAGAGGATCGACCGGCTTCTGGACCGGGCCGCCGGACGGTATGGGTATATCGAGTACGACCAGGCCTGGGACACCATGTGCCAGCTGGATGAGCTTCTCTCTGACACCGCCGGTTGCCTTCTGGCGTCCGGGCATGTGTGGGAAGCCTTCTTTCTTACTGGATACAGTTTCCAGGCGGCGGCCGAATGCGGTATGGACGACTCAGACGGCGGGCTGACTATGCTGGCCGAGACCTGTTATGACCTGTGGAGTGGCCAGATCGATGCGGCAACACCAGAGCTGAGGCGCAGGATGTACCAGTGGTTTCAGCATGCCTGGCACACCTCAGATGACCTGTGCCAGGAGTTGTTGTGGGAGGTCCAGCAGGAGCTATTTCACGATCCGGAGTTTCTGCGGTCCAACATTGACCAGCTGGACCGCATGATCCAGGATGAGCAGGTCAGACAGGATCAGAGGTACAGCAGATTGCCCCAGCTGGTGCTCCAGAAGCTGGAGCGTATGGAGGAGTTGGGCCTTCCCCAGGAGAAAGTCCAGCGGGTGGAGCGGGAGCACTGGGCGCTCCCCGACATTCGCCGCCGGGTGATTTCCCGGTTGTTGGAGGAAAAGCCGGTATACAGAGGCAGAGGCACTGCTTCGGCAGAGCAAGAAGCTGGACCGGGAATGGCCTGGTCTGGTCTCTGGGTACAGCCAGGAACTGATTGGCCTGTATGAGAAGACCGGTCAAGCGGAAAAGCTGCTGGAGGAACTGCAATTCCAGGTGTTCCAGTGCGGCCAGCGTGATTTAACTTATGTAAAAAAGCTCAAGGAACAATTCTCACCAGATCAGTGGCCGGGACTGAGGGAACGCCTGCTGGCCGAGAAAACCTTGTCTGGGAATCTGCGGGAGGAGCTGCTGGAGATGGAAGGGCTGTATGGCCGGCTGATGGACCGGGTGGCTGCCCTGGAGAGTCTCCAGGCTCTGGACCGCTGGGAGAACGTGCTCCGGCCCCGGGTCCCGGAGCGGATGCGGGACGCTTACATACGGTGTCTGGAAATCCAGATGCGCCTGGCCAGTGATCGGAAACAGTATGCCGCCGCGATTGCCTATTTAAAAAAGCTTCGGACATACCCAGACGGCAGAGATGCGGCGTTGGCGCGGCGATGGCGGAGGGCCTACCCCCGCCGACGTAGTATGCTGGATGAGTTGAGAAAAGCAGGGTACTGAGAGGGCGATCAGAAGAATTGTATTCTCAGGAAACATGCTTAAGCAGAAAAATAGAACAATCCATGAACGATTGAAACTGAGTCATAAAAGAAGCGCTGTTGAATTGGCAATCCACAATTCAACAGCGCGTCTGCTTGTAAAAGGAAATCACCAGCGGCGTATCTCTGTCAAGAAAAGCAGACGTTCAAAAATACGGGATGGTCTTTGAGCTGGGGAAAATTTGGAGTTTATGCTTGTAGTGGATGATTTGCGCGAAACTGATCATACCGATTGACGAGCTGGTCTAGTTTTGCACATTCTTCCCTTGACAGGGGATGGAAGGGACAGCGGCAGGTGCCCATAGGAATCCCATGTCTTGTGAGAATATACTTTACAGCGCTGAAAATGCCAACCTGACACATTGTTTCCACATAGTGATTGAGTTCATGTTGTATAGCAAAAGCCTGGGCAGTTTCTTCTGTGCAGAAAAGGCGGCGCGCCTCCCGAAAGAGTGGGGCAAAAACATTCACAGTCGTACCGATTGTTGCATCCACGCCCATAGCAAAGGCGCCAACCAACTGCTCATCAAACCCGTTAAAAAATACCTTGTCCGGATAAGCCGCCTTCATGCGTTCCAAAGCATATAGATTGTTGGAGGTATGCTTGACTCCGATGATCTGCGGATTGGAGAGAAGGCGGCCCGCGTTTTCCTTGTTGAATTCAATGCCCGTGAACTGAGGGATATTGTAGACAATCATCCCAATATCTGGGACTAGCTCACAGACCATCTCATAATATCGGATGATCTCCTCCATACTAAACTTATAGTAATAAGGGGGGATCATAGAGATGGCGTCCACTCCTGCCGCGGCTGCATGCCGTGCCAGAGCGACTGCATCCTGAGTTCGGATTGTGCCCATATGTGCGATGACCGGCACACGACCGCTGACGATCTGGACAATCTTTTCAAGTGCCTGTTTTCGTTCCTCCAGGCTGAGCAGCAACGCCTCTCCAGAGGAACCCATACAGTAAAAGCCTTCCACACCTATGCTGAGCTCATACTCAATCAACTGGCCGAATGCGTCATAATTGAGCGATTCATCCGGGTTCATCGGAAGCTCAAGGGCAGAAAATATTTTTTTCAGTTTATTCAAGTCCGAAGCGTTCATAGTTTCCTTTCGACAGACTGATGGAAGCTGTCCTATTGTTAAGATTACGACGTTAGGAGATACAAACACTTTTGGAACCTGCTTAATACGAAAAGCCGCTTCAAGCGTCAAGATTTAAACTTGCTGGTCTCCAGATCTTTGGAGACCTTTTTCATGTGCTGGCGCATTTTCTTTTCCCCAAGCGCAGCGTCATGGATTTCAAACGCATGAATAATGGCGTCATGTGCAGGAATAAAATTGTCGATATTGGTTTTAATTTGGAACGTATTCTGACGAAATTGAGAGAGCTGACTGGAAATCATCTCATTGATCTCAATCAAAAGCGCATTCCCGGAGAGCATGGAAATCGTACGGTGAAACTCCTCGTCACAGCGGGCCAGCGCGGCGGCGTCTCTCCGGCCGGCGGCCTCGTAGGCTTCCTTCTGGTTCTTCTTCAGCATTGTCAGCTGTTCTTCTGTACACCGCTCAATGGCTAGTTTGGCAGCCAACGGCTCCAAAGTGGAACGTACCACGATGAGATCCTGTAATTCCATCTCATTGGTCAAAAACCAATTTGACAGAGAGTCTGTGGGCGCAGGCGTTTTACTTTTTACAAACGTGCCCAAACCTGGCCTGATCTCCAAAAAACCTTCCGCCACAAGAACCTTCACCGCCTCTCGAACCGTGCCGCGGCCGACCCCGAGGGAAGTGCACAGCTCTTTTTCCGTGGGAAAGCGGTCGCCAACCTGAACGGAGTCCTTTTGAAAATAGGTGCGGAGCGTTTCAAGAACCAGCTGCGCCGCAGATTTCTTCTGAATTGTCACCATAATTACTTACCGTCTGCCCTAAAATTATAGTCGTATGATACAATGCTCAAAATAATAAAATGGAAGAAAATACGGGTTTAAACCATACTATACCGGCATATCCACAAAGTCAATGTGATATAATGCACAATTTTATGACGTAATAAATATGGAAACTGTAAATTGACACAGGTTATTTCAAGTAATATTCTGTACATACGACGTTAGGACATCATATCACTAGAGAGTTCACAAAATGAAGGAGTTTTTATGATGGATGAATTGTTCGATGTATCCAATAAGATCTGCATTGTAACAGGAGGCCTTGGGCAGATCGGAAAAAATATGGCCAAGGCCCTGTATGACAGAGACGCCCGGGTCGCCATTTTTGCGGCCCACCCTACTCCGGAACGGGTGGAGAACATTTTCCCCTCCAGTCAGTATGACGGGAACCGCTTGAAGGTCTACAAGGTGGACATCAACCAGAAGGCCACTATTGAAGCGGCTTTGGACGAGATGCAGAAGGTCTGGAACGACGCCCCCGATGTCCTGGTTAACTGCGCCGGCATCGACACCCAGCCCAGCGCCCCCCCGAGGTGTCCGGTCCCTTTGAAAAGTTCCCGGAAGAAGTCTTCCGTGAGGTGGTAGACGTCAATTTGATTGGGACCTTCCTGATGACTCAGGCGGCCGGTGCACGGATGGTCGCTGCCGGCAAGGGCGGCTCCATCATCAACATCGGCTCCATCTATGGAATGGTCTCCCCGGTGCAGGACATCTATGCCTATAAAGAGGAGCGGACCGGTATCCCCTTTATCAAGCCTGTGGCCTATTCTGCGGCCAAATCCGGTATCTATAACCTGACCCGCTACTGCGCTACTTATTGGGGAAAGAAAGGTATTCGGGTCAACACCCTGACCCCTGCCGGCGTGTGGAGAGACACCCAGGATGAGACATTCATCCAGAATTTTACCGCCAGAATGCCAATGGGCCGCATGTCCCGGGAGGACGAGTACAACGGCGCCGTGATCTTCCTGGCCTCGAAAGCCTCTTCCTTTATGACCGGCGCCAATCTGGTCATTGATGGCGGCTGGACTGCCTGGTAATTTCAAACATAAATTGCGTATTGAAGGAGGTATCATCCCATGAAGAACAAAATCTATGAAAATCGCCTGAAGGAGATCATGGCGAAGCGCCCTGTATTCGGTATGACCATCTACTCCGGATGCCCCCAGTTTATCGAGCTTCTCGGCTATGCTGGATTCGACTTTGCGTTCATCGACGCCGAGCACTGCCCGTGGGAGACCACCGGCCTTCGGGAGGCCGTCCTGGCCGCCCGCTCTGTCGGAGTGAGCCCGCTGGTCCGTGTCACAAAGCCCGATATGATTGAGATCAGAAAGGCCCTGGAGATGGGCGCCGAGGGCGTAATCGTCCCCCATGTGCGCACCATTGAGGAGATGGAGCTTTGTGTTCGTGCAGCAAAGTTCCCGCCAAAAGGCCGGCGAGGTTTTGATACAACTGTGAGAGCAGCTCAGTATGGCATGGGATTGGATCGCGATGAATTTGTTCAGGTTGCCAATGAGACGGAACTAGTTATTCCGATGTGTGAAGACTTTGAGTTTACGGATCAGCTTGAAGATATGATGGCTGTAGAGGGTATTGATGCCATTAATTTCGGTCCTGCTGACTATTCAATGTCTACTAATACACCTACGGGGTATGATATGAAAAATAGCAGCACTGATGTAGTACTTCAAAAATTAATAGAAATCGCTCGTCCCCGCAAAATTGGAATTATGGCTCCTGCTGTTCCTCCCACTCTAGAAAATGCCCAGCGTTTACTGGAAAAAGGGGTCAACATGGTGATTATGGGCAGCGATATGAACAGTTTCCAAAATGCATTGAATATTATTAAAGCCGAAACACTGGACCGATACCAAGAGTAAAGTGGGGAAGTTATGAAAAAAGTGCTTATTGCTATGCCGAATTATTCCAAGACCTGCGTGTCAGGCTGGCGGCTGCTGCAGGAGTACGGCTGTGAAATTACGGAGATTCCATTTGAAAGAGATTATACTCGGGAAGAATTAAAGCAAATCATTGAGCCGTTTCATGGAGTAATTGCGGATTCAGAGCCATGGTGTGAAGATACTCTGGCTGCAGCAAAAAATCTTTTAGCAATTGCCCGTTTTGGTACTGGAATGGACAGTGTGGATGTAGAAGCAGCCAAGCGGCATCATGTGATTGTGACGAATTGTCCTGGACTGAACGCAAATACGGTGGCGGAACAGGCAGTTGCTCTGCTTCTAGCTGCAGCTAGGCAAATTCCAGTGTTGGATTGGAAAACCAGGCAGGGTGAATGGCCTCGAGCAATTTTCCACGAGATTAGCGAAAAAACAGTGGGTATTTTAGGATTTGGAAACATTGGGCAGAAGCTGGCGGAAAAGCTGTCCGGCTTTGGATGTAATCTGCTGGCCTATGACCCATATCCAAACGAGAAAGCGGCCGAGCAAAGAAGAGTAAGACTTGTTTCATATGAAGAATTGATTCAATGCAGTGACTATATTTCTATCCATCTTCCGCTGCTTCCAGAAACAAGACACAGCATTGATCGAACCTTTTTCCAAAGTGTAAAAAAGAGTGCAATCATCATAAACACGGCGCGAGGTCCGCTGGTAGATGAACAAGCATTGCTGTGGGCGTTGGCACATGGAGAAATATCAGGATACGCATGCGACGTTTTTGAATCAGAGCCGCCCGATCCTGCTTCCCCGTTGTTTCAGTGCGAGAATTATATTGCTACTCCCCATATTGCTGGTGAAACGTATGAAAACCGTGAAAGAACTGGCTTAGCCACAGCCAATGCTTTGATTGATGTGTTTGAAGGGCGTGAGCCGCCCAACAGGCGTGCATAAAAAGGGCAGTGTGCAAGGAAAATTTGAAAGGAGTTCAATTATGAAAAAGCTAGCCGCATTATTGACGCTTTCCCTAATTCTTTCCATGTCCGCATGTAATACTAGCAGCAACGAGCCATCAGGCTCCTCATCCGCTGGGAGTAGCGAGGAAGAAATTGTCATAAAATTTGGATATACACCAGGCGATCTGCCCCCGGAAGAGTCCCGTGAGGTGGCGTACGCAACTGCATTTAAAGAATATGTAGAGGCCAATAGCGACTCGATTCGGGTAGAACTGTATGGATCGGATACACTTGGTTCTGCCAACGATGTGGTTGGAGCTATCGCTGCGGGTACCGTACAGATGGGGGTATACGATTTTTCGCTGCTGAATAACTACCACCAAGATACGATGGTATTTGCCATGCCGGGGGCATTCCAGGATAACGATGAGGTGAATGCATTAGCAGATACTCAGTGGGCTCAAGATATGTTCCAGGAGGTTGCTGATTCGACAGAAATCCGTGTGTTAAGCGTTGTATCGGGTGGAATGCGCTGTTTCACCACTCAGGACATTGAACTGCGGACAGTGGAAGACGCAAATGGCGTGACCTTCCGGGTCATGGATTCACCGATCTATATCAAAATGACAGAGGCCATTAGTGCTAACCCGGTCCCGATGGCAGGCTCCGAAATGTATGTCGCTATGCAAAACGGTGTTGTAGACGGTCACGAAAACACCATTCCTAACATTCTGCAAGATAAAACATATGAAGTGCAGAACTGGATTGTCATGGACGAGCACATCCCATCCATGAGTGGTGTATTTTTCAATGAGGCACTTTATCAAAGCATGACAGACGAGCAGCGCGCAGTAATTGATGCGGCGGCAGATACGGCGCAGACGGAGGCTCGTAACGTTGTCACGAATATCCTGGCGAATGGCATTACAGCGCTGGAGGAAAATGGAATGACTGTTTATATTCCCACAGAAGAGGAGAAAGCCGGATGGCACGAAGCATATGGCCCTCCTTGCGAAGAATATCTGAGAGGCGTAGTGGGCGATGAAGTCGTAGATGAGTTTTTGGCAGCGGTGGAGGAATGCCGTTCGTAACCCCCGATAAAAGATTTTGAAGACTTAAACATATCATTCGGCAGGACATATTCGGTAAGCATCTAATGTAAGCCGGTATGCTCCTGCCGTCTGAGAATTACGATAAGGAGGCAATAATGCAGACGGCATTGAGTTCAATCTACGCTGGCATGAATCGTATCTCCAATATTATATGTAAAATTTTGGAAGTTATTATTGTGCTGGTTGTTGTTATAAATGCAGCAGATGTATTTTTACAGGTATTCAACCGGGCCGTATTGGTAAAGATTTCTGATATTTCGTTGAGCTGGACCGACGAGCTAGCGCGATATTCTATGATTTGGATCTGCTATTGCACATTGGGAATTTGTTTTCGAGAAGGGTCCATGGCACAGGTAGATCTTATTTATGGACGGCTGGGCCACCGAGGCAGAATGGTGTTATACCTAATAACACGAGTATTGATGGTTATGGTGATTTTTGTCTCTATCAAATATGGGCTGTATGCGTGCGAAACACGAGAGGTTTACAAATCTGCGATGTTAAATATTCCAGGGCCATTTCTATACAGCGCCCCAATTGTCGGCTCTATTCTTGTCCTGTTTGAGATGGTAACTGAACTAGTAGGAGTTTTGGCAAAAGAACTGGTTCCCTTTGAAGCGGGGAATAAAAGAAACTTTCCAGAGCACAATGAGGCAGAAGAGACAAATATTCTGGAAAACGTCAATTCCGCTCATAAAGAAACTAGGTAAGGAGGGAATATGATATGGCATTTATGGCACTTCTGCTATTAGTGATATTTATTGTAATTATGCTTACAGGCATCCCAGTGGGATATGGAATGGGTGCACTCACAGTAATCAGCTTCCTTCTGTTAGGGGGCGACCTGTCTATGATTCCACAGAAGCTGTTCTCGGGCATTGATACATACACATATGTATGCATTCTTCTTTTTATTCTTTCCGCAGATATCATGACAGTAGGTGGAATCACAAAGGCGATTGTTACGTTCTGTGATAAGCTTGTAGGGCATGTTAGGGGTGGCTTGGCTCATGTAAACGTACTGGGGAGCATGTTGTTTGCTGGGCTGTCAGGCTCAGCTGCAGCAGATGCAGCCGGACTAGGGCCTGTTGAAATCCAACTCATGACAGATGGCGGATATGATCGTGAGTTTTCCAGTACGGTTACGGCGGCATCCGCCATTATTGGTCCCATTATCCCGCCTTCTAATATCATGATTATATATGCAGGTTGTGTGGGAACCGTTTCAGTTGGGAAAATGTTCTTGGCCGGCGCAATTCCCGGCGTTTTGCTGGGTATTGCCTATATGATTTTGTGCTATTTTATTTCACTTAAACGAAACTACCCCTGCAGGCAAAAGCGTGCATCATTGCAAGAAATTTTTCATGCTACCATACAAACCCTGCCAGCTCTTTTCCTCCCTATTCTCATTATGGGCAGCATTATTTCAGGAATATGCACAGCGACAGAAGCAAGCGCTCTAGCCGTGGTGTATTCTGCTATCGTGGCTATCTGTAAGCGGCAATTAACGATAAAGTCGTTTTGCCGGGCCTGTATCAGATCGGCAAAGTCTGCGGCAAATGTGCTGTTTATTATTGCGATTGCCACAGCAATGGCTTGGGCGATCACAACCTTGGGTGTTGCTCAGGCGCTGACCAGCTTCTGTATGCAGTATATTAATAATGAAATAGTATTTCTGCTCTTTGTAAATGTTTTGTTGCTGATTATTGGAATGTTGCTGGATGCGTCTCCTGCGCTTTTGCTGATGGTTCCGATTTTGTGGCCCGTTGCGAACGCGATGGGAATTGACAGTATCCACTTCGGCGTAATTGTTTGCTTCAATTTGATGGTAGGGACGTTAACTCCGCCGGTTGGCATGATGCTCTTTGTTGTCTCCAATGTGGGAAAAGTCAAGTTATCAGTCCTATATCGTACAATTCTGCCGTTTTGCGGTGTGGCGATTATTGTTCTGATGCTGATTACTTACATTCCTCCATTGACTACATGGCTTCCCAACCTCCTGATGCCATAGAAGTTGGATAAACCGAAACTGGACAAGGGGGAACCGCATATGTTGAAAAAACCCAATATTCTTGTGGTCGGCAGTTTTATGATGGACCTGATCGCCTCTACAAAGCGCGCCCCCAGCTCTGGTGAGACGGTGGTGGGACTGAAGTTCCAGACCGCTCCCGGTGGGAAGGGCGCCAACCAGGCGGTGCAGTGCGCCCGGCTGGGTGCCCATGTGACCATGGTGGGCCAGGTAGGCAACGACACATTCGGACGGATTATGACGGACACGGCCAGATCCGCGGGGGTGGATGTCTCCCATGTGTTGGTAGACCCGCTGGAATCCTCCGGCGTGGGTCATATCACACTGGAAGTGATGGAACATGAGGCTCAGAATCGAATCACAGTGTGTCCAGGTGCAAATTTCACACTTGCTGTGGAAGATATTTCCTGACTGAAGGACGAGATTCACACCTATGATCTTGTGATGATGCAGTTTGAACTGCCCATGCCTGTCATTGAGGCGGTCGCCCAATGGGCACACGAGGCCAAAGTAAAAGTCATGATCAATCCCGCTCCGGCCGCTCCGATGTCGGCGCGCCTGCTGTCCTGCTCCACCTATCTCTCCCCCAACGAGCACGAGGCCGCAATCCTGGCAAACCACATGATCCGTGTGGACAATGGGGTCAATATGGAGGATGTCCGGATTGTTGCCGATGCCTTTCATGCACAGGGTGTGGAAAACTTGATCATCACGCCGGGGGAAAACGGCTCTATTGCAGCTGGAGCAGATGGTCTCCATCATATTCCCTGTGTCAAAATGCCCCACATAGCCGATCCGACCGCCGCAGGGGATTCGTTTGTCGCAGCGTTTTGTA
>ULSV01003513.1_pt1 | contig 11662 bp, 10 predicted proteins | sample 1956991 | NCBI WGS metagenome assembly ULSV01 (sample SAMEA4835717, study PRJEB28245) | human gut metagenome | biome: gut microbiome; material: fecal sample | place: Denmark | collected 2008 | reverse complement strand
ACCCGCGTCCGTGAAAGTCGGTGGGTATAATCGACCTGATTTTGTCTCACATACCCGCTTTCGCAAGTTCTGCTGGGTACAGATAGCTTGTTTCTGACTTCTATACCCTCGCCAACAAGTTCTGTTGGGTACAGATAGCTTGTTTCTGAATTCCATACCCTCGTCAACGCAAATACATAAAAATACTGACAGGCAGATATCTTCGCTGTCCATCAGTATTTTTGTCTGTCAATATTTACTTCATCAACGATCTGTTACAGCCGGTTTGCCTTCACATCCTCGAACTCCTGCAGCATTTCTTCGGAAGGAGCCTTGGTAGCGAGGCTGACTGCGATGATAGCGATAAGTCCCAGCCCGAAGCCTACTACCAGAGAATACAATCCGGTAGCTTTGCCCAGGGTCTGTCCGCCCACGAGAGGAATATAATCCCAGATGATAACGGCAAGTGCTCCGGTGACAATTCCGGCTACCGCTCCGGGGAAGTTGGTTCTCTTCCAATATAAGGACATCACTACCAACGGTCCGAAGGCGGCACCTAAACCTGCCCACGCGTTGGATACCAGTCCCATGACGGTGTTGTTCGGATTCCATGCGATGATGTAAGCCAGCACAGCTACTACCAGTACTGTGACACGGCTCACATTCATAACCGTCTTGTCATCCGCATCCTTTTTGAGCAGTCCCTTGAAGATATCCTCCGCTACGCTGGAGGCGCTGACTAACAGCTGGGAATCCGCAGTGGACATGATTGCTGCCAGGATACCACAGAGGAACAATCCTGCAATGAACGGAGCCCGCATCTCCACGGTAAATACCTTCTTGATCATCTCAATAAATACCTTCTCATTATTGCCATTCACCAGCTCCGGCAGATACGCTCTGCCTAGGGTACCGATAAATACTGCAAATCCCAGGGATAATGCTACCCAGCTGATGGCAGTAGCCTTGGACTTAGTCATTTCCTTCTCATCCCGGACTGCCATAAATCTCACCAGGATGTGGGGCATTCCGAAATATCCCAGTCCCCAGCCGAGACCGGAGATCACGCTGACGATATTGTTGCTTCCGTCACCGTTCTTCATCAGATTCAGGAAGTTGGCACTGTCGGCACCGCTGGCTTCCAGACCGGCTGACAATGTAGTGCCGCCGGTTGTCAGAAAATGATAAGCGAACAGCGGTACTGCCAGAATACCGACCAGCATCAGCATACCCTGGATAAAGTCTGTCACACATACCGCGGTAAATCCGCCGAGGAAGGTATAGACCAAAACTACCAGCGCACCGATGGTCAGTGCCACATGATAATCAATGCCGAACACAGACTCAAACAGCTGACCGCCGGCAGAAAGCGCGGAAGCGCAATATACCAGGAAAAATACTACAATAGTAATAGAAGAAACCGTCATCAATACCTTCTTCTCATCATGGAAGCGGTTCTCAAAATAAGTCGGCAGCGTCACGGAATTATTAGCACGGATCGTATATCTGCGCAGCTTCGTGGCGATGAACAGCCAGTTTAACGTCGTGCCGATGAAAAGTCCGATGGCGATCCAGCCGTCACCTCCGACACCGGTTAAGTAAATAGCTCCCGGCAGCCCCATTAACAGCCATCCGCTCATATCCGATGCCTGCGCGGACAGTGCAGCGACGAAGCCGTTCAGCTTTCTGCCTCCTAAAAAGTAGTCTTCGGAATTGTTATTGCCCTTTGCGTAGAACGCTCCGATAGCGATCATCATGAGTAAATACAGCACGAATGCCACAATTACCCAGCCCAGCGTATTTCCTGTCATAATAGCCTCCTCAAATTTTTCTTCTTGTACATTTTCTTAATTGTATACAGTGATACGATTTATTATATACAAGAAATGGCTTATCGTCAACAGATTAGTTTGCTATCGCTGTAATGTGTGAAAGTTTCAAAAACCCTTGCCGTTACGGACAGCCTATGATTCTTCACCTGCCGTATTCAGATGCAAAACGCTGCATAGAGCGGCACTATCTTTTTGTTGTCTTCAAATGCGAAGTTTTTTGTAGAAAGTTTGATGGCATATGCAGGCTTATAGGTATCCATGTAGACCTTTAAACTCTTTGCCCTGGTATTGTCGGCAGATTTCACTTCAATCGGGATCAGCTGCCCATCACGCTGAATAACAAAATCTATCTCCGCACCACGCTCAGACTCCCAATAGTAAGTATTGTAACCATTGATAGAGAGCTGTACATTGACATAATTCTCCGTCATACCGCCCTTAAAATCGTTCAATTCCTCCACCATATACAGAATATCATTGGCAGCCAGATCCTTCTTGGCACAAAGCAGCCCCAAATCCGAAACATATATCTTGAAAGCGTCGATATCACGATAATTTTCCAAAGGCTTTTTGATCTGCTCTACCTTATAGACCCGTGATACGATTCCGGACAGACAGAGCCATTCTATGGCATTCTCAAATTCAGACGCCCGCCCTCCTTTTTTCATCAGCTTATACTGAAAACGGGTATTTTTCTTCGAAAGCTGAACTGTAATATTGTCATAGGCAAGCCTGGTCTTCTTGATTTCATTCAGATTATTGTACTTACTCATGTCGTTGAGATAACTTGCAAGAATGGTATCCTGTATATGGCGGATCAGGATATAGTCCCTTGTCTGGGCAAACTGCATCACACACTCCGGCATCCCGCCTGCCACAAGATACTGCCGGTAAAGCTGCATAGCCGCATCGTGGAGTGCCGCCGGCATCGGCTGATCTGTTGCAAAGCACCTTTTGATCTGCTGCACAAGATCTCCCTCACCCATAGCGATCATAAATTCCTCCATATCCATGGGATACAGGGTTCTCATATCCACCTTGCCCACAGGGAACGAAAACTTTTCCCTGTTGACAGCCACACCTAACAGGCTGCCCGCAACGATGATATGATAGTCCGGAGCGCTCTCGTTAAAATATTTCAGAGAAGTCAGAGCCCTTTCGCAAAGCTGCACCTCATCAAATACAATCAGCGTTTTTTCTTTTACGATGGTCTGACCCGCAATGTGAGACAAAATGGGGATCAGATAATCAGGACTGATGTTTTCTTCAAAAGTTTCATTCAATTTAGGATCTGTTTCAAAATTGAAATATGCCACATTCTCATAGTGGGTTCGCCCGAACTCTAAAATGGAGTAGGTTTTTCCCACCTGTCTTGCCCCTTGCAAAATAAGGGGTTTGCGATGTTCACTTTCTTTCCACGTTTCTAAGAAGTCCATAATCTTTCTATACATCCTTCGTCCTCCATAAAGCTTCTGATTATAGCATAATTCAAATTCGTGTAAAAATCAAATGTTTTTTATGTCAATTTTACATTATATTGCATGAATATTTTTATATTTTTAACATTTTTCTACATGTTTATTGTTCTTTCTACCTTTACCAGGTAAATAGCAAATTTAACTTCCGTTTTGCAAAAGTAACTTCTGTTTGAATTATTTTTGCAAGATTAACTTCGGAATCAGCACCTTGAAAACAGAAATAAGTCTTGCGAAGACAGCTCCAACTGGAAATTAGTATTGCAGGAGTGGACTTTAGTATTACAAACCGCAAGTATTCCTTGAAAAAGTCTTTCCGGTATTATATTCTATTACTATGTCCTATAAAAGTTAGTTACAAAGTATACACACAGAAAGGTTTCTATATGTGGATTGCAGATCATTGGAAAGATTACGAAGTGCTGGATACGTCCAGCGGAGAAAAGTTAGAGCGTTGGGGAGATTATATTCTCGTCCGTCCGGATCCCCAGGTCATCTGGAAGACGCCCCACGATCATAAGGGCTGGAAGCAGAAAAACGGTCATTACCACAGAAGTGCGAAGGGCGGCGGAGAATGGGAGTTCTTCCGGCTGCCGGACGAGTGGGCGATCCATTACACCCTGCCTTTTCAGAAGGAAGCCTCCGGTAAGACGGATCCTCTGACCTTCCATCTGAAGCCCTTCAGCTTCAAGCATACCGGTCTGTTCCCGGAGCAGGCGGTGAACTGGGACTGGTTCTCCGGTCTGATCCATGAGGCAGGCAGACCCGTGAAGGTACTGAACCTCTTCGCTTACACCGGCGGTGCCACTGTATCCGCCGCAGCTGCGGGAGCTGCTGTGACCCATGTGGATGCGTCCAAGGGTATGGTCGGCTGGGCAAAGGAGAATGCTGCTGCCAGCGGGCTTGCCGATGCTCCTATCCGCTGGCTGGTGGACGACTGTATGAAGTTCGTAGAGCGTGAGATCCGCCGGGGCAACAAATACGACGGCATCATCATGGATCCCCCTTCCTACGGCAGAGGTCCCAAGGGCGAGATCTGGAAAATAGAAGATAATATCTGGGATTTCGTAGGACTGACCGCACAGCTTTTATCCGATGATGCGCTGTTCTTCCTGATCAATTCGTACACTACAGGATTGCAGCCCGCCGTGCTGTCCTATATGATGAATTCCACCCTGACGAAAAAGTTCGGCGGTCATGTGGAAGCCGAAGAGATCGGCCTCCCCGTCACCGAGAGTGGGCTGGTACTGCCCTGCGGTGCTTCCGGACGCTGGCAGCGGAAGTAATCACAACACGAATTTTCTTAACACCGGGATCTTGCGCAGCACCCATGCGGTAGCCGTTGCCAGTGCCAGCACTACCAGGCAGAATGCAGCCAGCAGCAAAATCAATACCGCTTGTCCCGCGGCTACAGACTGCACACCGCATTGTTCCAACACCGTAAAGGGTGTGATCTTCACGAATTTATACAACAGGTTCACATACACCGGATGTACCAGGTATACAGCGAAGCTCAAGGCTCCCGCCTCCTGCCAGGGGATCCGGTGTTTTTTAATACTCCCATTCCATCCTGCTGCGAACAGAAGCACTGCAAGCAGTACTGTAAACGGATAATTGTATGCCATCTGAATGGAGAATCCCGCAAGTGTTCTGCTCAGGATCATTCCAAGAGCCAGAACCGCTACTGCAGCTGTCAGCCATACATTCCTTCCCTTGTCCACACATACTTCTCTCACCGCGAAGAAATATCCACACAGATAATACAGGAAATACACACCGCCATCCGGCAATACCGGAATACTGTTGACGTCCAGTACCTTATTCAGAAACGGTGCCACACTGCTTCCCAAGAAGATCACTGCCATCATTGCTACAACACCCCACACCGGCAGCACACGCAGCACTTTTTTCAGAAGCGGCGTGATCAGATATAAAAACAAGATCAGATACAGATACCACATATGGGACCAGGTATGTCCCGTCAGAGTCATCTTCAGTGCCTCCGGGATCATCATGATCCGGAAGGTCCGCTCCGCCACTACCAGCTCGGAAGCTGCATACGGAACGCCGAATAGGAGGATCGCCAGCGCAATCCTCCTGCAATATTTTTTAATCATGACCGGATAAGTCAATGTACGTTCCGGATTCAGGAACAAATATCCCGAGATCAATAAAAATATAGGAACGCACCAGGTCACCAGATCCATAACTGACAGCAATAATGACCGGTATTCCGGCACTATCGACGCATCTGTCACATCTGTCGCACCTGTCAGTACATGCATCAGCACCACTGCACAGGTTGCCAGTACCCGGAGCACGTCCAGGAACTGCTTCCTGGGTCCGGATAAGCCGTTTGTCATGTCTCTCCCATCTCCTCCATCAGGCGCATGCCTGCAGTATCTGTCACAGGAAGGGAGAATACTATGCTTTGTGCTTTACTCTCCAGTCCTGCTTTTTCCATTATAGCACGCATGATGGAATTTTTCTGCTCACTTTTTACCACAATGAACAACATTTCTTTTTCCGGCACCAGTGTCACGCCCAGAAACTGCTGTGCATTCTCTGTTCCGGTGCCCTTGGCATGGATGACTGTGCCGCCTGCCGCATGTACTTCTCTCGCTGCATCCATGACCAGTTCCGTATATCCATGATTGGCTATCACTACCAGAAGCTCATTCTTCGTCTCTTTCAATGTGGACTCCTCTCCTTTTACGAATTCCTGCCCGCAGGTCAGGTAATTCAATGCTTTCTTGCCACCGACACTGCTCACAGGAATGATAAATGCGATTCCCATTCCCGGGAGATCGATCTGCATTTTCTTACGCAGAGCAGCCTTGATCTGCCGCCAGGAAGCATCTGTGACGAGATGGAACAATACGCTCTTCTCCATGCCGTCCAGTCCAAAATAATCTAAGATCTCATTCGCCGCGGTTCCCATGCCGACGGTAACACTGCCGACCTGTGCGCCTTTTTCTTTATAGCATTCCACGAATTTCCTCGTCAGCTGACGATTGGTGATGGTGACCATCATATATAATTCACTCATGGGCACACCTCCTACAGTTCAATGATGGCATTCTCATCCAAAGCACCAAATGCATCCGCCGCACCGGCAAATACGCCTGCACCGCTCTTTGCCTGCTTTAACTGATATACCATTCCCAATATCTGGATCGTGATCAGCGGTGTCATGGCTACCATTGCTACCACACCGAAAGCATCTGCGACTAAATTGCCGCCCACCGCCACACAGGCGCCCTGCGCTAACGGCAGTAAAAAGGTAGCTGTCATGGGACCGCTCGCCACACCGCCGGAGTCGAAGGCGATCGCTGTGAATATCTTCGGTACAAAAAAGGATAGTCCGATCGCCACACCATAGCCCGGGATCAAAAACCATAGAATCGGGATCCCCGTCAGCACGCGGATCATCGCCAGTGCTACGGATAAGGATACGCCCACGGACAGAGAAACCCCCATGGATCTGGCAGAGATGGCACCGTCCGTCAGCTCCTCTACCTGATGATTCAGTACATAGACCGCGGGCTCCGCTTTTACGATAAAGTAACCGATCAGTGCTCCCACCGGCACCAGTACCCACCTGTAGGATCTGGCTGCCATGACCTGACCGAGGTAATTACCGGCAGGCATAAAGCCCACATTTGCCCCTGTCAAAAACAGTACCAGACCAATATAAGTATAGATCAGACCGATCAGAATCTTCGCCAGTGTCTTCCCCGACAGCCGCAGGGCAAATATCTGGAACAGACCGAAAAACAATACAATGGGAAGTAATGAGAGTGCGATCTCTTTCACATAATCCGGAATTCCATGAGCAAAAAGCTGCGCCAGTTCCACGGAATCAGCGATCTCCGGGATTGCCACCGGCTGGTAATCCGCATTGGTCGGCTTATAGATCAGTCCCAGCACCATGACCGCCAGGATCGGGCCGATGGAGCACAGTGCTACCAGACCGAAGCTGTCGTCCGCCGCATGATGGTCATTACGGATGGACGCAATACCGACACCTAGAGCCATGATAAAAGGAACGGTCATGGGTCCCGTGGTCACACCTCCGGAATCAAACGCCACTGCCCGAAAGTTCTCCGGTACGAGAAATGCAAGAACGAACACTGCTATGTAGAAAAAGGTCAACAATGGCGGCAGTGCCACACCGATCAGCATACGCAGAAGGGCAATGACCAGGAAGATTCCCACGCCCACTGCCACTGCCAGGATCAGCGTCATGTTCGGAACCGAAGGCACCTGTGTCGCCAGCACCTGCAAGTCAGGCTCGGAAATGGTGATCACCACTCCCAACAGAAAAGATAACACTACGATCAACAGAATATTTTTACTTTGGGTCATTCTGGCACCCACTTTTTCTCCCATGGGGGTCATGGACATCTCCGCACCCAGGGTGAAAAACATCATACCGGCCATGACCATCACCGCCCCCACCAGAAAGCACAGCAGGATACTGGAGGTAATGGGAGCTATGGTAAAGCTTAATACGATCACGATCCCTACTACCGGCAGGACCGCCTTCAAGGATTCTGCAAATTTTTGCCGGATCTTTGGATTTAATAACTTCAATATTGGTCTTTCCTTTCTTTATGTTTTCTTTATCTTAACATGAAGCAAAGACCCGATCCTACCGTTTTTCGTGAATTTATAAAATTTTCACGGGGTCTTAACGCAATCTTTATGCAGACAGCTCCCGATCCTGCCCAGACTGCTTTTTCACAAATTTATAGGCCCAGACATCCACCACGATCACAAACAGGAAAAAGAAAACGAAGATCCAGTCCGCATCCAGAGACAATGCGGAATCATAGATACCGTGTTCGATCATCGGCATGAACACGCTGAGCTTCAGGTAGCGTTTCCCGCGTTTTTTATCGCCTGCAAGTTCTGCCTCCTTCGCCACACCGAAGAAATATCCCATGATCACGCCATCGATGGCATGGGAAGGCACGGACAACAGGGCTCTGGTCACTGCCGTCCCAATGTCACCGCCCAGACAATACAGAACATTTTCAATGGCTGCAAATCCTAATGCCGAAGTCACACAGTACACGATGGCATCGAATTTATAATTGAATGCCGGATGCTTCCATGCCGCCCATTTGGTCGCCTGCATCTTGCAAAGTTCCTCGATCAGTGCCACCCCGATAAAATTATCCAGGATCACGTAGCACAGCGTATCTGCATCCATAAATACCAGAAATACTTCATCCAGAATGATTTCCAGTATCATGGCGGGGATCACAGACAATACACCAAACAGGAATATTTTCCACAATAATCCCCCCGGCTCCTTCTCCACCTTATCCTGTCTATAGATCCATACCACCAGTGCGATGGCCGGCAATAGTGCCAATCCTGTCAGAAACATAACCTATTCCTCTCCTGTCCACATAGACGGTCCGCCCTTTCAGGACCGCCGCCATACTACATTTTAATCTAATGTTTTTCCTGATGTCAACCTAACGAAAGTATATGTTCCTATTTTTTGTGTCTTGGATTTTCCTGATGATACCTGCCTTTTGCCACAGCTTTAGGGGAAAATATACCGGTTTTCATATATCCTTAACTACTTCTTTACACCTTGCATTGCAAAGTAATGGTACTATAGTTATAATAAATTTACAAAACGACTAACAATATTTCATGGAGGATCACACCGTGTTCCGATCACTTTCCGATAAAAAATCACCGCGGAAAAGCTTCCGCTTAAAACCACCCTTTACCAGACACGCCATCAGTATCCTGATCTGTGCCGCCTGCATGCTGTGCGCCACTCTTGCCTCTTTTTTATATCAGCATATAGTACCGGACAACCATGCCAATGTAGCACTGTTCTACATTCTGGCACTGGTGATCATCGCCAGATGGACGGTGGGCTACGGCTACGGCATTGCCTGCACCCTTTTTTCCGTAATAGCGATCAATTATCTGTTCACCTATCCGTATTATAAGCTTAATTTCTCACTGACCGGCTACCCTATCACCTTCCTGCTGATGAGTGGGATCACTCTGATCCTGTGTACCATGACCTCCCATATGACCATCCAGTCCGAGATGATCGCAGAGCGGGAAAAGCGGCTGGCAGAGGCCGAAATGGAAAAGATGCGTGCAAATCTACTGCGCGCCATCTCCCACGATCTGCGCACGCCGCTCACCGGCATCATCGGCAACAGCTCCCTGTTTCTGGAAAGTCAGAACGATCTAAGCTCCACCGAACAGCGTACGATCATGACCAATATCTATGAGGATTCCAACTGGCTGTTGAATATGGTGGAAAATCTGCTGTCCGTCACTCGTATCCAGGGAGACAGCTTAAGCATCAATACCACAGAGGAACCGGTGGAGGAAGTGGTGGGAGAAGCTTTGGAGAAACTGAAAAAACGCTATCCCGATGCCGCCATCCGGGTCAAGATCCCCGAGGAATTTCTGATGATCCCCATGGATGCGGTGCTGATCGAGCAGGTCACCATCAATCTGCTGGAAAACGCCATCGTTCATTCCGGAAGTATCCTGCCCATTGATTTCATCGTGGAGGATCATCCGGAGCATGTATCTTTTATTGTGAGAGACTACGGAAAAGGATTGTCGGAAGAAAAATTACAGAATCTGTTCGAGACGGGTACCTACAACAATTCCCAGAGCTCGGATTCCCGCAAGGGCATGGGTATCGGTCTATCCATCTGCAAGACCATCATCACCGCCCATCACGGAACGCTGAGTGGCCGGAATCATGCGGATGGCGCGGAATTCTGTTTCACACTGCCCAAGGTGGGAGTTGTCGCTTCAGAAAAATAAGTGTACTCTCAGCCACATAAGACAGAACTCTTGAAAATACCGGAAAGGATATGGATCACAGATATGAATAAGATCAAAGTTCTCTTAATCGAAGACGATAGAAGTATCAGTAATTTCATCACCGCTACCATGGACCGGGAAGGCTACAAGATCATGCATGCCTTAAACGGCAGAGAGGGACTGAGTCTCAGCACTTCTTTCTGCCCCAATGTGATCCTGTTAGATTTAGGGCTGCCGGACATGGACGGGCTGGAGGTATTACAGAAACTCCGTTCCTGGAGCGATGTTCCGGTGATCATCATATCTGCCCGCACCAAGGAGCAGGAGAAGGTCTCCGCTCTGGATCTGGGGGCGGATGATTATATCACAAAACCTTTCGGCACCGGCGAGCTCATGGCAAGGATCCGCACTTCTCTGCGGCACAGCCACGCCCAGACTCCCGGTCATGTATATAAGGCACTGGATCTGGAGATTGATTTCGAGAAACGACTGATCCGCCTGCGGGGCGAAGAGGTACATCTGACCCAGATCGAATACCAGCTGCTTACACTTTTAGCGGAAAATTCCGGCAGAGTTCTGACCTACAGCTATATCATGAATGCCATCTGGGGTCCCTATATGGACAATAATAATCAGATCCTCCGGGTCAACATGGCGAACATCCGCAGAAAGCTGGAGCAGAATCCCGCACAGCCCCAGTATGTATTCACAGAGATCGGCGTAGGCTATCGGATGCGTGAGAACGAGAACGGTGGGACTGTATAAACAAAAATACAATTCCCGACACTGCCTCCAGCAAAATGAGTACCGTCCCTCTGTCCAGTGCCTTCCAGACGCTGTCCAGGGTATCCATCCGGCCCAGAATGTCTATGTAAAAGAAATCCAGATAGATGACCGCCGGTGAGATCACACATCCCGGATGCAGTACCGTCCGCTCCATGAGCAGACGGTACATTTCCACTGCCAGAAATATTACATTCAGGGCATAGCCCGCACAAAGCTGATTGTTCAAAAACGGTCCCAGGGAGCTGAGTTCCATACCAAGGGGAACACTTCCTGCCCGGACCATTCCGAAGCTTAAATACATGATTCCAACACTCCACAATAGCATCGCAAGGGATGCTATTCCAAGTCCTCTGCTTAATTGACTGGAGGGAATCATTTTCACATCCTCTTCCTTTCCGAAATACCGGTATACAAGCCACAGCATCGTCAGCGTCCCCGCCATGGAGATTCCGGCCACCTGGCAGGCAATATCTCTTCCCCCAAACAACCCTCTTCCGGAAAATAAACAGATCCCGATGACACAGTGATAGATCAAAAGCCCCAGCACGATCAGATACAGGAGCCTCTTTTCACGTTTCCGCTGCTCCTGGAGCTTTGCCAGTCTCACGACTTCCGTCACAGCCTCCTCCCGGTCTCCCGCCCGCTCTCCGGTCACAATGTCCTGAATCGGCAGTTCCAACAGATGGGACAGGGACTCCAATACGCCGATATCCGGAAAACTTTCTCCCGTCTCCCTTAATTAAAGATATTGTTGGGTAAAAAAGA
>ULSV01015723.1_pt1 | contig 11664 bp, 12 predicted proteins | sample 1956991 | NCBI WGS metagenome assembly ULSV01 (sample SAMEA4835717, study PRJEB28245) | human gut metagenome | biome: gut microbiome; material: fecal sample | place: Denmark | collected 2008 | reverse complement strand
GAGCTGGTGGCCGGAGAGCGCCGACTCAGGGCCGCCCGGCTGGCCGGCCTTCAGGAGGTCCCCTGCCTCTCCCTCCAGATCGACAGCCAGCGCGCCTCTCTGCTGGCCCTGGTGGAAAACTTACAGCGGAAGGACCTGGACTTTTGGGAGGAAGCACTGGCCCTGGAGAAGCTGATCTCCACCTACCACCTCTCTCAGGAGGAGGCCGCCCGGCGCATCGGAAAGAGCCAGTCGGCGGTGGCCAACAAGCTCCGCCTGCTGAAGCTGCCCACCGCCGTCCTGGAAACCCTACGTGACGGTGGGGCCACGGAGCGCCACGCCCGGGCCCTGCTCCCTCTGGAGGACCCCGCTTTGCAGACACGGGCCGCCCAGGCTGTTCTGGAGGGCAGACTGACAGTATCCCAAACAGAGGCACTGGTCCAAGAGCTTCTCCGACCCCGGGAGGCGGCCCCAGCGCCCCGCCACCGGCGGACCTTTGTGGTCAAAGACGTCCGCCTGTTTCTCAACACCCTGGACCGTGGAATGGCTCTTATGCGCTCCGCCGGAGTGGACGCCCGGTGTCAGCGCGAGGACCATGAGGATGCGATCTGCCTCACCATCCGCATCCCCCGGGGCGTCTCCCACTGATGTTTCACGTGAAACAATTTCATCGATCCTTGGGCGGGCCGGACTGCGGCCCGCCTTTTTCCCGCGGCTGTTCCACGTGAAACAATGCACTCCTCTCTGTTTCCCGGAACAAGGCCGAAAAAAAGAGGTAAAAGAGTTGCAACCCCTGTGGCAGGTTGATATAATAAAGGTCTAGTATCACACCTCATCCCACTCCGGCGCATGGATCGTCCTCCGCCGCGGCAGGATCAGGCGGCGAACTGGATTTTCCCTGTTCAGGAGGTATTCTATGGCGAATATCATTGCCGTCGTCAACCAGAAGGGCGGCGTGGGCAAGACCACGACGACGGTGAACATCACAGCCGCCCTCCGTGCCCTGGGAAAGCGGGTGCTCCTGTGCGACTTTGACGCCCAGGCCAACGCCACATCCGGCATGGGCGTGGACAAGAACACCGCCTCCCCCAATGTATACGATGTGCTGATCAACGGCGCGGAGCCCCAAAAAGCGGTGGTCTCCACAAAATACGGGGATGTGCTCCCCTCCAACAAGGCTCTGGCCGGGGCCAGCATCGAAATGATCGCCATCCCCGACCGGGAGCACCTGCTGAAGAACGCCCTGGAGCAGCTGGCTCCCAGCTACGACTATATCTTCATCGACTGCCCCCCCTCCCTGGAGATGCTCACCGTCAACGCCTTGTGCGCCGCTGGCTCCCTGCTGGTCCCGGTGCAGTGCGAGTACTACGCCCTGGAGGGCCTCAGCGACCTGCTGGCCACAGTGCGGCTGGTCAAGCGGGGACTCAACCCCAAGCTGTCCATCGAGGGGGTGCTGCTGACCATGTTTGACAGCCGCACCAATCTGTCCCTCCAGGTGGCGGAAGAGGTCAAGCGCCACTTCCCCGGCCAGGTCTACGCCACGGTGATTCCCCGCAACGTCCGTCTGTCCGAAGCGCCCAGCCACGGAATGCCCGTGCTGGACTACGACCCCTACTCCCGCGGGGCCGAGGCCTATCGGATGCTGGCCGAGGAGATCTCCGCGCAGCATGAATGAGCCCGGAGGGACGGAGGCGGCGCTCTCCCCTCCCCCTTCTGACTCCACACGTTTGGAAAAGGAGTGTACTATGGCGAAACGAAAAACAGAGATGGGTCTGGGCCGGGGGCTCAACGCCCTGCTGGGCGACCCGGACCTGACCGCCGGAGGCGAGGGCTCCGTCTCCCTCCCCATCTCCCAGGTGGAGCCAGGCCTGAACCAGCCCCGCAAGCGCTTTGAGCCGGAGGCCCTCGCCGATCTGGCCGACTCGATCCGCCTCCACGGCATCATCCAGCCCCTCACCGTCCGCCGTCTGGCCTCCGGCTACTACCAGATCATCGCCGGGGAGCGCCGCTGGCGGGCCGCCAAGCAGGCCGGTCTGGATGAGGTCCCCGCTGTCATCATCGAGGCGGATGACCGAAAGGTCATGGAGCTGGGTCTGATTGAGAACCTTCAGCGGGAGGATCTGAACCCCGCCGAGGAGGCCCGGGGCTTCCAGACTCTGATGGAGGAATACGGCCTCACCCAGGAGCAGGTAGCGGAGCGGATGGGAAAATCCCGCCCGGCTATCGCCAATACCCTGCGCCTGCTGGCCCTGCCTGAGGATCTGCTCACTCTGGTGGAGGAGGGGACCCTCTCCGCCGGCCACGCCCGGGCCATCCTGGGCGCGCCCACCGCAGACCTTCAGCGGGAGGCCGCCAAGCAGGTGGTATCCCGGGGCCTCTCTGTCCGGCAGACCGAGCAACTGGTGAAGTTCCTCCAAAAGCAGCCCGCAGAGAAGCAGCCGGGCGGCTCTTCCGATGAGATCGCTCTCTACCTGGGCGAATTGGAGAAGTCCCTCTCCGGCCAGCTGGGACGGAAGGTCACCATCTCCCACCATGGCAAGAAGGGCCGGGTCCAGCTGGAGTATTACAACAACGAGGACCTGGAGGCCCTGCTGTCCCTGCTGAATACCCTGCACGGAGAGGAGGGAGACCCGCTGTGAGTGATCCCAAACATCCCTCCCCCACCCCCAAGGGGCAGCCGGAGGAGAAGGCGCCGGAAAAGCCCCCCGCCTATGTCCCACCTCCTACCCAGGAGAAACGGCAGCGCTCTGTGGTCCACTACATCGCCATCCTCTTTGCCGCCGCTTTTCTGCTGATGCTGATGACCTACCTCATGGACCGGCGGCAGAATGAGGAGGGGGTGGACAGCCTTAACCAGTCGGTATCCGGTCTGCGGGAGTCCCTCTCCAATATGCAGTCCGTCCAGGACATCTATGAGGAAAACCAGGCCCTGCTTCAGGAGATCGACCGTCTGGAGGACCAGGTGGACGAGCTGGAGCGCCAGGACAGCGCTCAAACCACAGCGCTGGAGCAGGCGGAGCAGAGCCGGCAGGCTATGGACTGGTTCTGGCAGATCGACGAGGCCTACGTTCTGGGCCGCTACTCCCTGTGCCGGGAACTGATCCACTCCCTTGAGGACAGCGGTCTGGCGGAAAGCCTCCCCCAGGAGAGCGTCACCGACAACGGCCGCTTCTCCCCGGCCCTCCGCTATCAGGAGATCCGGAAGGCCCTGTACTGAGGCCGCCCGCCTGTTTCACGTGAAACAGACGGCACAAACGCCGCCTCCCCTCTCCCCCACGTCTCTCCAACCCATCCCGCAGCTATGATCCGTTATCATATCTATTATATTTAAAGGAGTGTTCCGCTATGCTGGACATCAAATTCATCCGGGAGAACCCCGAAGCCGTCAAAGAGAACATCAAAAAGAAGTTCCAGGAGCAGAAGCTGCCCCTGGTGGATGAGGTCATCGCCCTGGACAGCGAGAACCGTGCCGTCATGGCGGAGGCCCAGGAGCTCCGCTCCGCCCGCAACACCCTGAGCAAGCAGGTGGGTATGCTCATGGGACAGGCCAAGAAGGACCCCTCCAAGCTGGCGGAGGCCGAGGCGGCCAAGGCCAAGGTGAAGGCCAACGCCGACCGCCTCTCTGAGCTGGAGGTCAAGGAGGGCGAGCTGGCCCAGAAGATCCGCAAGATCATGCTTCAGATCCCCAACATCATCGACCCCTCCGTGCCCATCGGCCCGGATGACAGCTGCAATGTGGAGGTCCAGCGCTTCGGTGAGCCGGTGGTCCCCGACTTTGAGATCCCCTACCACACCCAGATCATGGAGTCCTTCAACGGCATCGACATGGACGCCGCCGGCCGCGTGTCCGGCAACGGCTTTTACTACCTCATGGGGGACATCGCCCGCGTCCATGAGGGCGTGCTGGCCTACGCCCGGGACTTTATGATCGGCAAGGGCTTCATCTTCTGCATCCCGCCCTTTATGATCCACGGCAACGTGGTGGAGGGCGTCATGTCCCAGACTGAGATGGACGCCATGATGTACAAGATCGAGGGAGAGGACCTGTATCTCATCGGTACCTCCGAGCACTCCATGATCGGCAAATTCATCGACCAGATCATTCCGGAGGACAGCCTGCCCCAGACCCTCACCTCCTACTCCCCCTGCTTCCGGAAGGAGAAGGGCGCCCACGGCATCGAGGAGCGCGGCGTCTACCGCATCCACCAGTTCGAGAAGCAGGAGATGATCGTGGTCTGCAAGCCCGAGGACTCCATGAAGTGGTATGAGCAGATGTGGCAGTACTCTGTGGCGCTGTTCCGTTCTCTGGACATCCCGGTGCGCCAGTTGGAGTGCTGCTCCGGCGATCTGGCCGACCTGAAGGTGAAGTCCTGTGACATCGAGGCCTGGTCCCCCCGTCAGAAGAAGTACTTCGAGGTCTGCTCCTGCTCCAACCTGGGCGACGCCCAAGCCCGCCGACTGAAGATGCGCGTCAAAGGCAGCGACGGCAAGATGTATCTGCCTCACACCCTGAACAACACCGTGGTGGCCCCTCCCCGTATGCTCATCGCCTTCCTGGAGAACAACCTCCAGGCCGACGGCAGTGTGAAGATCCCCGCCGCTCTGCGTCCCTACGTGGGCGGTATGGAGGTCCTGCTCCCCAAGAAGTAAGCTCCAGGCGGCGGGGCGGGGCGGCGCCTGCCCCCCTCCCCTCCCCTGCTATGTTTCGGGGCTCCAGGTCTCATTTTATACAAAACAAAATTTTTCTACGCAATAATACAAATCGTTTTACCGCTCTCCAGCCAACTGCGGCTCTCCCGCACCAGCTCTGGTCATTTTGCCCGCTCCAAAACGCTCCAAAACGGAAAACGCTCAAATCCCTTGAGCCCCAAGAGGTTTGAGATGCTGTTTTTTCTGGAAAGGAGGGACGGCCCATGTCCGTCCAAAAACGACGGGAGGAACTCACAGCGCTGAATCTGCTTTTCTGCTTCATGGTCCTGTGGAGCCACTGCTCCGGACATCCTATCACCGTGCTGGACCACAGCAGCTGGCAGTACGGCCTGATGATCTCCCTTCAGCGCCTCAGCTTCGTCTCAGTCTCCGGCTTTTTCTTTCTCAGCGGTGTAAAACTTACTCTGAACAGCACCGGCTCCCCTCCTCCCCCGCTGAGGCGGTACTGGGCCAAGCGGGTGAAGGCCATCTTCCTGCCCTATCTGCTGGCAGTGGCCGTCTACTATGTCTACTTCGTGGGCCGCGGCTATTTCCCCTTCTCTCTGGGGGAGCTGGCGGGGTATGCGATCCGGGGCGACCTGTCCGCCCCCTTCTACTTTGTCATCGCCCTGGCCCAGTTCGTGCTGCTGGTCCCCCTGTTCCGGTGGCTGCCCCGCCGGTGGTCGCCATCGGTCCTGCTCCCCATCTCCCTGGGGATCACCTGGCTCAGCGCTCTGTACTGCAACGAGATCCTGGGCCTGCTGATCCCGGGTGCACACTTTGCCTACAACGACCGGCTGTTTACCACCTATCTGGTGTACTATGTGGGGGGCTGCTGCGCCGGACAGAACTATCCCCGCTTTCTGGAGCTGCTGGACCGGAACCGTCCCCTTCTGACTGCCTGCGCCCTGTTCTTCGCCGGGGCCGACCTGTTTTTCAGCTGGAAATTCTTTGTGAGCGGACAGAGCGTGCCCTTCCTGGAAATGATCCACACCCTGTACCAGCTCACCGCCATCCCCGCCCTGTTCGCCGTAGCGGTGCACCATCCGTTCACTCTGTCCCCCCTGGCCCGGCGGATGGACCGGGCCAGCTTTCTGGTCTATCTGTACCACTCCCTGGTCATCACCTGGTTCAACGACCTGGCCTGGCGGCTGGGGATCGGGCGGGTGTCTGTCCAGTTCCTGCTGCGGGTGGTCACCGTCTACTCCCTCACCTTTTTAGGCGCTATGTCCTGGCAGTGGGTGCTTTCTCAGGTGCGGCGTCCCCTCACCCTCAAACTTTAAAATTTAGAGGACCTTACCATGAAAAAATTTATGGATGAATTTAAGGCCTTTGCCATGCGGGGCAATGTGCTGGATATGGCCGTGGGCGTGGTCATCGGCGGCGCCTTCGGCAAGATCACCACCTCCCTGGTCAACGACATCATCATGCCTGTGGTCTCAGTGCTCACCAACGGAATCGACTTCTCCCAGTGGAAGCTGGTGCTCCAGGAGGCTGTGGTCACCGCCGCCGGTGAGGTGCAGACCCCCGAGGTCGCCATCAACTTCGGCAACCTGATCGCTGTGGTGCTGGACTTTCTCATCATCGCCTTTGTCATTTTCTGTATGATTAAGGCCATCAACAGGCTCCACCGCAAGGCGGAGGAGCCCGCCCCGGAGCCTGCTCCCCCCGAGCCCAGCGCCGAGGAGAAGCTGCTGACCGAGATCCGCGACCTGCTGAAGGAGGCGCACGATGTCCAAGGAAAGACCTGACGAGACGCTCCAGGAGGAGAAGGGCTATATTCCCGCCTCCCCGGTGAAGCGTACCCTGGCCTGGATCGGCCTGGCCTATGCCCTGCTGTTTCTGGCCCTGACGACCTACTACTTCTATACCGGCTCTATGCTGGGCAATCTGGGACCCCTGCTGGCCGTCCCCGGCCTGATCGGACTGGGCGCCCTGTCTCTGGTCAGCTGGAGGAGCACCGGACGGCCCAAAAAGGGGGCGGCCTGGCTGCTGGTCCTGCTGTGCTGGGCCGCCGCCCTGGTCTCTCTGCCCATGGGGCTTGTGGGCCTGCTGTCCAATTTCGGCGTTGTCTTTGGCGTATGACCGCCCGGGAGGATATGATATGGAACAACTGATTCGGAACGGCCTGGAGGCGATGGACCTCCTCTCCCAGACGCCCGCCCCCGCTCCGGCGCAGCTGGCAGAGTATGGACGGCTGCTGCTGGAAAAAAATCAGGTGATGAACCTCACCGCCATCACAGAGCCGGAACGGGTGGCCCAGCTCCATATGCTGGACAGCGCCGCCCTGCTCAAGGGGGCGGACTTTCAGAACAAGACTCTCATCGATGTGGGCACTGGAGCCGGTTTCCCCGGCATCCCGTTAAAAATCCTGGTCCCATCCCTTCAGGTCACCCTACTGGACAGCCTGAACAAGCGGGTGGACTGGCTGGGTCAGGTGTGCGCCCAGCTTGCTCTTGAGAACATCCGGGCCATCCACGCCCGGGCCGAGGAGCAGGCCCTGGTCAAGGGCTTCCGGGACAGCTTCGACTTCGCCACCGCCCGGGCGGTGGCCGACCTGCGCCTGCTGTGCGAGCTGTGCCTGCCCTATGTCAAGGTGGGCGGGCTGTTCCTGGCCATGAAGTCCACCGACAGCGGCCAGGAGCTGGAGGACGCCGCCCACTGCATCAAGCTGTTGGGCGGCCGTGTGGAGGAGCCCTTTGACTACGTCATCCCCGGCGCCGGCGTCACCCACCGGGTCATTCCCATCCGAAAGGTGGCCCCCACCCTGAAGGGGTATCCCCGCCGGTGGGCCAAGATCCAGAAGGCTCCGCTGTAAGGACGCGTTCTGTCCCATATCCGGCCCACACTTCAAATTCAAACACAAAATACACAGAAAATTCACACCATATTACAAAAAAAACATTGACGAACCCAAGATTTGTGATAGACTTATTTTGGTGAGATAGGAGGAATTCCATGGGAATTGTCATTGCCGTCACCTCTGGAAAGGGTGGGACGGGCAAGACCTCAGTCACCGGCGGGGTCGCCTCCTGTCTGGCCCGGCTGGGTAAGCGGGTGCTGTGCATCGATATGGACATCGGCCTGCGGAATCTGGACATCTCCCTGGGCCTCAGCGACCGGGCACTGATGGACTTCTCCGACGTGGCCGAGGGGCGCTGTCCCCTGGCCCGTGCGGCAGTGACCCATCCGGACCTGCCCAACCTATCCCTGCTGACCGCCCCCATGTCCCTGTCCCCCGACGTAACGGCCGCCCGGATCCGGGCTCTGCTGCGCACCGCCCGGGACCGCTACGACTATATTATGATCGACTCCCCCGCCGGACTTGGCCCCGGCTTCCAGCTGGCCGTCTGCGGGGCGGATCGGGCTCTGGTGGTGGCTACCACCGACGCCTCCTCCCTGCGGGACGCCCAGCGGACGGTGGAGGAGCTGTACCGGATCCGTCAGGTCCATCTGGTCATGAACCGCATCCAGCCCAGGCTGCTCCGGCAGCTGCGCACCACCATCGACGACGCCATGGACGCCGCCGGACTCCCTCTCATCGGGGTCATTCCGGAGGACCGCCGGGTCATCCTGGCCGCCAATCTGGGGCGCCCCCTGATCCTGGAGGGCCGCCAGGGCGCCGCCAACGCCTGTTTGAATATCGCCAAACGCCTGGAGGGCTACCGGGTCCCTGTGATGCGGATCCGGTAACGCTCAACTGCATAAAAGGAGGTAAACGCCGCCATGAATATTGCTATCATGTGTCACAACCGCAAGCAGGAGCTGATGGTCCAGTTCTGCACCGCATACTGCGGACTGCTGTCCAAGCACACTCTATGCGCCACCAACGCCACTGGCCGAATGGTGGCGGAGGCTACCGGCCTGCCCGTCAATCTGTTCCTCTCCCACGAGCACGGGGGCATCGAGCAGATCGGCCAGCGCATCATTTACAACGAAATCGATATGGTCCTCTTCTTCAACTACCCCCAGGACACCGACATGGATGACAACGTCATGTATATCACCCGCCTGTGTGACCAGCACTCGGTTCCTATGGCCACCAACGTAGCCACGGCGGAAATGCTCATCCATGGTCTGGCCCGGGGCGACCTGGACTGGCGCATCGGCATGAACCCCAACCGGGTACCCTTTGCCCTGTAAGACCCGGTATTTTCCTTGACTTTTTCCCAAAAATGGGATAGCATAGCTTTATTCACCGCCATGACGGCGCATGAGTAACCGGAGCACCGCCGGACAGAGAAGGGCCCCACGGCTGAAAGGGCTCCACGGCACAGGGACCGGCCAAGACAGCGCCAGCAGCGGGCCTGGAGACAGGCGCGGCCGCCCCGCCGCACCACGGGGACCAAAGGGAACGGCTCCGCCGTTCTGAAATTGGGTGGCACCACGAAGCGTTTTCAGACGCTCTCGTCCCAATCCCGGGACGAGAGCGTCTACTTTTTTCAGAGAAAAAAAGTAGACAAAAAAGCTTTATGCAAAGCTTCGCTCCGCCTCCGGAGATTTTACCCGCCGGATGGAAGCGCCCAGCCCCCAGGCAGATCTCCCCAGCGCTTCTTTGTTTCCTTTCTGTGCGAGCAGGAAGGAACGCCCTCCCCCGCCCCGCAGGGTGGGATCCTCCCAGAAAGAACTCCAAAGAAAGGATTTTGATACCCATGAGTAAAGTACAGCCCCGCACCCTGTCCGGCTTTATGGAGCTGCTCCCCGCCCGGCAGGCCCAGTTTGACCGGATGGTGGAGATCCTCCGCCGCACCTACGGTCTCTACGGCTTCACCCCCCTGGACACCCCCCTCATCGAGGCCAGCGAGGTCCTGCTGGCCAAGGGCGGCGGCGAGACGGAGAAGCAGATCTACCGCTTTATGAAGGGGGACACCGACCTGTCCCTCCGCTTCGACCTGACGGTGCCCCTGGCCAAGTATGTGGCCCAGAATTACGGTCACCTCACCTTCCCCTTCCGCCGCTTCCAGATCGGCAAGGTCTACCGGGGCGAGCGGGCCCAGCGGGGCCGCTTCCGGGAGTTCTATCAGGCGGACATCGACGTCATCGGGGACGGGAAGCTGGACATCTCCAACGAGGCGGAGATCCCCTCCATCATCTACCGCGCCTTCACCGCCCTGGGCTTGAAGCGCTTCCAGATCCGGGTAAACAACCGGAAGATCCTCAACGGCTTCTACTCCATGCTGGGCCTCACCGAGCAGTCCGGCGATGTGATGCGCACGGTGGACAAGCTGGACAAGATCGGCCCCGATAAGGTCCGGGAGCTGCTGATCGAAGGCGGCGTGGACGCCGGCAAGGCGGAGGAGATCCTGAAGTTCATCGCCATCACCGGCTCCAATCAGGAGGTGCTCACCGCCCTGGAGGGCTACCGGGGCCGCAGCGAGGTGTTTGACGCCGGCCTGGACGAGCTGAACACCGTGGTGAAATATCTGGCCTCCTTCGGTGTGCCGGAGACCCATTTCGCCGTGGATCTGACCATCGCCCGAGGCCTGGACTACTACACCGGAACTGTGTATGAGACCACCATGCTGGACCATCCGGAGATCGGATCCATCTGTTCCGGCGGCCGTTACGACAACTTAGCGGAATATTATACCGAAAAACAACTCCCCGGCGTGGGAATTTCCATCGGTCTGACCCGCCTGTTCTTCGTTCTGGAGGACCAGGGCTATCTCAACGACGGCCTGAACACCGCCCCCGCCGATGTGCTCATCCTGCCCATGACCGATGACCTCTCCCCCGCCATCGCCCTGGCTACCCAGCTGCGGGAGGCCGGCATCCGCACCCAGATCCACGCCGAGCAAAAGAAGTTCAAGCAGAAGATCTCCTACGCCGATAAGCTGTCCATCCCCTACGCCGTATTCCTGGGGGAGGATGAGATCTCCGCCGGCGTGTGCGCCGTGAAGGACCTGTCCACCAGCGAGCAGGTGAAGCTCTCCCCCGCTGAGGCCATCGCCCACATCCAGACCGGGCTGGACAAGCGGAACCAGGGCGCGCCCATTTTGGACCGGGGGAAATAAGACCGCCAGTTACACCTATGGACACTCCCCTCCCCCGCCGGAAAACTATCAAACAATGGGCGGCATCTGGCAGCGCGGCTATTACGAGCACATCCTCCGCAATCAGCAGGACTTTGACGAGGCCGCTTGGGTATATTCAAAGCAATCCCGGTCGGCGAGTGGAGCGAGGGACCGGACCATGAAAAAAACAATTCGACGCATTCTTCTGGTACTCCTCATCCTCCTGTTGTTATGGATCTTCTTTCCCCGACCATTCCAGTGGATCCTTCCCCAACGGATGGTAAGGGCCCCAGGAGAAGGAGCAGAGATCCGTGCCGAGACAGAATTCACCGCTTCTCTCAGCTTTGGTATTGACCAAGAGGTCCTGGATGCCTTTTATGATCTCCACTGTGAGATGGAGAGCGTCCGGTTCCTGGCCGATCCCCTCTCCCTCCTGCCCATCCTCTGCCAGCCCCAGGAGCCAGTCCAGGTGAAAATCGATTACTTCCAGGAGGGCTGTTCTTCCACCAGCAACTGTCGAACCACTCTGTTGTGGGACGGGGATACTCTTTGGGTAAACTGGCTGGGCGGTCACTACTTAGGCTACTGGCCCACCGATCCCGCCGAATTTGAGGCGGCCATCCAACGGCTAACTTTGGAATACGGCGGAACTGGAACCGTTACGTCGTAGGGGCGGCACACCCTGTTCTGTTTCTTCTTCTGGAGGTCTTAGCTATGGAAATGCCTCCCCTCCCCCGCCGGAAAACCATCCGCCTGCAAAATTACGACTATTTCCAAAGCGGGGCCTATTTTGTGACCATCTGTACAGCACATAGATCAGCCATTTTGGGAAACATCATTCCTCCAACGTCTCACTCCGTAGGGGCGGGTCCCAGACCCGCCCGGGTAGAATTGTCACTATTTGGTGAAATTGTGATGCAGACGTGGAATGATCTCCCCAACCACAATTCCGGTCTTTCTCTTGGCCCATTTATTATTATGC
>ULSV01031833.1_pt1 | contig 11675 bp, 10 predicted proteins | sample 1956991 | NCBI WGS metagenome assembly ULSV01 (sample SAMEA4835717, study PRJEB28245) | human gut metagenome | biome: gut microbiome; material: fecal sample | place: Denmark | collected 2008 | reverse complement strand
AACCAGACAGGAAGTGACAGGATGAAATATATTCCGCTGTTTTCTCAAGCGGTTCCTTTGTCTTCTACAATGTGATCCAATGCAACCAGCGGCTCAAGTCCTTTCTCCTTCGCGATTGTCACACGTGTGCGGCGCTTTGGACGATATGGGCGATACAGGTTTTCTACTGCCACAAGCGTTTCCGCTGCCAGAATCTGTTTCTTTAATTCTTCTGTCAGTCTCTGATTAATATCCATTCTTTTTAGTTCTTTCCACTTTCATAGGCGTTCTGCACCTGTTCGGTCAGCACTTTTCCACCGTTTGCATACCATTCTGCCACAAAAGTATCAAAGTAATCCACTGGTTTCTCCCCACTAATGATCTGAAGAAATGCTTCCTGTTCCAGTTCCTGTAATTCTTGCGGAATTTCTGCATTTACATTTTCCAGAGGCAATGTCGATGTACTTGTTATTCCTGCCTTCTGCAGTTCCCCCACAGCCTGAATTCTTGACGCATACGCCGCCCATCCATTCGCAGTTGTCAGCTGTCCATTCAAGTAAGATTTGCATGTATTAAAATAAGACTTTTCCAAACCGCTAAGCTCTGATACATCAAGCGTCTTATCCAGTGCTGCCTGAATATGTTCTGTCGTACGGTAAAGTGCATCCTCATAATCCACATTAATATTCAGTGGCCGGGCCGTCGGATCTACATTAATAGAAAAATAATCATTCACTTCTCTTGCCGCACTATCATTTGCATATCTAGACTGATCAAAAATCGCACTCACATACTTTGCTACAATTTCCGGATGCTCATATCCTTTACGCACCACCACATACATCCACTGGTCATACGATTCAAAAACTGATATCTTCTGCGTCTCATTTACCTGTTCTTTGTCTAAAAGATACGGTTTCCACTCTGCATTTGAATCGACATTATATGCTGCACTCAACGGGTTATTCGGAGCCCACCAGCGTCCACAGATAGCACCGCAATGTCCGGTTTTTAACAGATCATCTATGTTTTCCGTCTTTCGTAGCAGGAATCTCTGGTCGAGTATCTCATCCTCATATAGATTGTGAAGTTTCAAAAGCGCTTCTTTTGTTTCCTGTGTTACTGACCCATAAACTACATTTCCATTTTTATCCAGGATCCAGTGACATGGCATTGCACCGGCATGTATAAAAGTTGCATCCACTCCATAAGTCTGATCCGCACCGGCAACCACGTCTGTACTACAGGCAAGGCCGATTGTCTGACCGTCTCCTGCTGCATCCTGTTCTACAAATGCCCGGATCACTTCCAACGCTTCTCCTACTGTTTCCGGTTCCTTTAATCCCAACTTCTCAATCCAGTCTTTCCGCAGCCAAAGAAGCGGAGTTCCATCGTCAATCACCGTATTCGGAAATGCATATAGCTTTCCATCCACGGTTGCAGACTGTAAAAGAGAATCTCCATAACTTTCATACATTTCTTTGATCGTATCTGTCGTACACTCTTCATACGTTTCTGTAAGTTCTTCGATCAGGCCTGCTTCAATCAGGCGGAGCAGGTTATCTCTTCCCTTCACAACAAGCACGTCTGGAATATCACGATCTTCAATCGCTACATTGACCGCCTCTTCATAAGTATTGCCATCCTGCAATTCAAAGACATCTTCATTCTGAATATTAAGTATTTTCTTCAAATATCTCGTATATGCATTATTTTCGTACGTATCTCCTACAGGAAGATTCGAATTATTCGCCCCTGCAATCTTGCCAAGTGTATAGGTAACAGTCTCAGGATATTTCCCAAGTGGTGTATGCATCGCTTTATACATCAGCTTTCTTTTCACTTCAACTGCATTGCTTGCACCAGACTCACTTTGAGATGCTTCTAACTGTTCCATCTGTCTTTGACTTTCCTTCATCTCAAAATAGGTTCCGCACCAAAGCATCAGCAATAAAATTAATGCAAGATGGGCTGAGAGAATTCGCTTTTTCATATCGTTTTTCATAACACCTTCGCCTCCGTGTTCTTCGGAATCCGGATAAAAACCCGCGTTCCTTTTCCTGGAGTACTTTCTATCTTCATCTCACCTTTTTCTCCATAAAGGACATGGATTCTGTCACAGACATTTCGCACACCATAACCGGAGGACTGATATGTCAGAATCTGATCCGCCTTCTCCTGCGTCATTCCCGCACCATTGTCCCTGATTTCAAAGAAAATGTGCTCAGCCTCTTCACGAATCGTCAGCCACAACGTCGGATTCTCATTATCTGACACATCAATTCCATGATCGATTGCATTTTCTGCAAGTGGCTGCAGGATCAACTTCGGTATCAGATAATCATTAAGACCATCCGAAATCTGTTCAACCACACGGAACTCGTTATCATGCATAACAAGTTGGATTTTGAGATATGCACGGATGTTATCAATTTCTTTTGCCACTGTAGTCATTGTTTCACCACGATTTAGGCTTGTCCGATAATAAGTAGACAGTGCCAATGTCACATGACTGATTTCATCCTCCCCCGCTTCAATTGCTTTCCAGTTGATGATTGAAAGCGAATTATAAAGGAAATGTGGATTGATCTGTGCCTGCAGTGCTCTCATCTCACTGTTCTGAAGCTGGATCTTACTCTCATATACTTCTGAGATCAAATGGTTCATCTGATCCATCATGCGCTGAAATGACCGGATCAGCACACCCACCTCGTCTTTGGATTTACTCTGCACGGTAACTTTACGAAGTCCCATATTGATCAGGTTCATATTTTCAGTCAATAACTCCAACTGCGATACCATACGGAGAGAAAAAACATATCCCAGAAAACTCAGAAGAAGAACACTGATCAAAATAATCGGAATATTTTTGAGCAAAAGCTTATGGATTGCGTTTTCACTTACTGCCTTTGGACGATAGATATAGAAATTCCATCCTGTATCCTTCATTGTCCGCTGTACCAGATAATAATTCTCACTGATATCTTTCGGACTCTCAATATCCTTCGGACGATATTTCTTATCCATAGAACACTCGGCATAGACAATATTTCCATTATCATCCTGAATCATGCCTCCTGTATTATCTGTGAGCTGGCTCATGAATGGTTCAAGAACTTTTTCATAATCCAGACGCATCTCCAACACCGCTTTGATCGTATCATTGTCATAGAATTTCCGACTGGCAATGATTGATTTATTCACACCGCGAGTGATGCTCCACTGCATTAATGTTCCCTCATTCAACCTGGAATACCACTGTTGATTCTCCGCTTCCGACATTGGAAGAAGTGTATCTCCATGTGGCACTTCTATATTGTCAGAATATAATGTAATGCTCTGGATCTCTTTGTGATAGATCGTCGGCATCTGCAACAGTGGATCAGCCACCTTCACATATTTCAAATACTTCTCATAATCCGACTCTGTCTCCACATCAAAAATATTCCTGAGATTTTGAGAATAAGACAGATAATCAACCAGGTTCTTATAGATCTGAGACTGATTCTCAATCGAACTCACTGACTGTTCCAACATTTTCTCCAGATTGTACTGTTCCTTCTCTCGCAATTGATTCATCATGCCATACTGCATGGAAAAAGCAAGGAATCCTACCGGAACCAGTCCTGCAATCAGCATCAAAACAGACAGTTTTTTACGAAATTTCAGATTTTCAAATCGATGGATCAACTTCCGTATTTGTTTTTTCATCCGCCGCTATTCCTTTCCTGCATGCTTCCGGTGTATCTCCGAAAAACTCTCTGAAACTTCTGCAGAAGTATGAGTTATTGGAAAATCCTACTTCTTTCGCAATTTGGGAGATTTTCATATTCGTTGTCTCTAAAAGCTCTTTTGCTTTATTCATTCGCACTTCACGGATAAAACGGTTCAGTGTCATCCCTGTTTCTTCTTTAAATACAGCACTTAAATATCCCGGTGACAGAAAAACCATTGCGGAAAGTGTCTCTGCTCCCAGATCCTTTTCCTTATAATGGTGATAAATATATCCCTTCACGGTTGTAACTTCTGATCGGAACCCATCTTCCTGCTCTTGTATGCAATGTTCATATTCCTGAAGTACTTCTTCTACTATAGCAATCACATCATTAAGGTTTCTGCAGCGATATAATCGATCCACTCTCTTTGAAAGCATCTTTTCATCCAGCCCTTCCATCTGGTCGAGCAATTCTTTCATAATTCCAGAAAATACAAACTTTACATACATATCCGAAAATTGCTTATGCGCACGATATTTTTCTTCCAGTCTCTGAAAATCCTGACGGAGATGTGGCAGATCTTTATATTGAATATCTTTCGTAATCTGTTCCATGATTTCAGAATCTTCTGCTGGATCAGCTTTCTTCTCTTCCTGCTTCTCCCCGTGAAAAAACAGATGCTGACGTGGCTGATAGAACTGCTCTTCTAACATTCCTTCCAGCACCTTAAATTCCTCTGCCAGATTTTTTCCATCTTCGATTTCCTCACTGACTGCAAAATAACATTCACTGTCAAACTGGTGCGCAAAAAAACGGTACATTTTCTCTACGATTCCATGATAATCTGCATATTTTTCCATGAACAAAAAGATGGCTTCGTTCGAATTCAGATTCACATAATGAAACTCTCTCTGCACCTCTTCCTTCAGGCTCATCAGGAAATGTTCCTCTTCCGTTTCGAAGAATCCATTTGAGGCACTGACAAGAACCATACGGGTAAATTGGGACAGATCATCTTCCATTCCATCTGTAAGTTTCTTAAACTGAACAAAATCTTCCTCTTTTCCCCCATACAGATATTTCAGTAAAAAGTATTTTTTCAGATAATCTTCTTTCTTTTCCTGCTGCTCTTTTTTCTCTATCTTAGAAGAAATATTTTCCATCACTCGTTGAAAAGTCTTATGGAATTCCTCCGGATCAACCGGCTTCAGAACATAGTCCACAACTCCATACCGCAATGCTTCTCTTGCATAAGAGAAATCATTATATCCGCTGAAGATCACGATTTCCATATCCGGATGATCTTCTCTCACTGCTTTCGTCAGCTCCAGTCCATTCATATAAGGCATCTTTACATCCGAAAATAAAATATCCACATGGTTTGATTCTAATACTCCCAGTGCATCCTTTCCATTCGTTGCTTCTAGGATCTGGAATTCTCCTTCCTCCCTCTTTAACAGAAAGCGGATTCCCCTTCGCTCCAGTTTTTCATCATCCACGATCAATATTGTAATCATTTCCCCACTCCTCCCACACGTTCACTTTACATTTTCACTATTCCTTTTATAACGTCCGAAAACAGCAGGGAATGTTCACTCACTCTCTGCTGTCTTTTTTTAATTTTTATAATTCTATTTTAATTCATTTTTTAGACAATGTCCACACTAGCCTTTAACCGCTCCGGCTACAACGCCTTCGATAATATATCTCTGGCAGAACAGGTAGAAGATGATAATCGGCACAATTGCAAGAACCAGAGTTCCCATCATTGCTCCCATATCTACAGAACCGTATCCACCTTTCAGATACTGAACTGCCATCGGCACTGTCTTATATTTTCTCTGATCCAGTACAAGTGATGGAAGCAGGTAGTCGTTCCAAATCCACATTGCCTGAAGAATTGTAACTGTTACGCAAGTCGGCTTTGCAATCGGAAGTACAATTCTGAAGAATGTCTGGATTGGTGTGCATCCATCAATCATTGCAGCCTCTTCAATCTCCAATGGAATGGATTTCATGAACCCGGTAAACATAAAGACGGAAAGTCCTGCACCAAATCCAAGGTAGATCACAACCAGTCCCCACGGATTTCCCATATGAAGCATATTTGCGATCTTGGATAATGTAAACATTTCCATCTGGAATGGCACGATCATTGCAAACAGGCAAAGCATGTAAAGAATCTTTGTAAATTTTGTCTTCACGCGGCAGATATACCATGCACACATGGAGCAACATAAGATAATCACTGCTACAGATAAGATTGTGATAAATAAACTCCATCCAAATGCCTGAATCAGCTGTGTCTGCTTAATACCACGGATATAGTTCTCTAATCCGACATACATCTTTCCGGTCGGTATCTCGAACGGTGCTTTACTGATATAGGCTTTTTTCTTAAAGGAGTTGATAAATACCAGTATGATCGGATACAGATACAGCAGGCTGAGTAGTGTAAAAATAACGGTTAATAATGTACCATGTTTTACTTTTTTATTCATTACTGCTGCACCTCCTTTGATGTTGTCAGTTTATTCTGGATCAATGCAATCACTCCTACGATAATAAAGAAGATAACTGCTTTCGCCTGTCCTACACCTTCCCAGCCAGTTCTTCCATAGAATGTATTATAGATATTCAGGGCAAGCATTTCTGACATCTTGTCCGGTCCACCGTTTGTCAATGCAAGGTTCTGGTCGAAAAGTTTAAATCCGTTTGTAAGTGTCAGGAAAGTACAGATTGTAATGGATGGCATAACCATCGGAATTGTAACATATCTTAAAAGCTGTACTTTATTCGCTCCATCAATCTGTGCTGCCTCGATCAGCTCTCCAGGAATATTCTGGATTCCTGAGATGTAGATGATCATCATGTATCCAACCTGCTGCCAGAGCATCAGGATAACCAATCCCCAGAAACCATATTTTGAAGAATATGTAAGTGTTTTCTGGAAATGTGCCAGAATACCATTTAATAACAGCTGCCATACATACCCAAGTACAATACCACCGATCAGGTTCGGCATAAAAAATACAGTACGGAAAATATTGGTTCCCTTAATATTCTTTGTCAAAAGCATTGCTACCGCAAATGCAAAAATGTTGATCAATAATACTGTCACAATTGTAAATAATGCGGTAAACCAAAGAGAGTGAAGAAAATCTCCGTCTCCAAGGATCTTTACATAGTTGCTAAGTCCAATAAATTTAGCGTCTGTCACCGTTGTGAACTTGCAGAACGAAAGATATACGCCTAACACAAACGGTGCAAGGAAACCTATCGTGAATGCAATCAGCGTCGGCAATACAAATACCGGAAAATATCTCTTTATTGCTTTTTGCATGTTCTTCTCCTCCTGTCTTTCTTTTCTGTAAAAAGCCTTTCTGCGCCTTTGCTTTTCACAATTCTAATTACATAATTTCAGCCTGCCCCGGTATGCTCGTTGGCAGGCTGTTTGATCTTCTTCTCTATTTCACAGCCTTTTTATCTGCCTATCCTGTGAAAAGTCTTTTTTATTCGTTTGCTGCTGCGTATTCTTCAGCCCATCCATCAACAAATGCTGTCTGTACACTATCCCATGCGCCTGTACCCTGTGCATAGTTCAGAAGAGCTCCACCAAGATTGTTTTTCCAGTTCTCAGATGGCATTGTTGTAAAGTTCCAGCTTACTGGTGTCTTTCCTGCCTCTGTATACTCAGCATTTGCTTTTACAAGCGGGTTGTCCGGAAGGTAATCTGAGAATGTTTTGAACGGTGTTACAAATCCCATCTCGTTAGCCAGCATGTCACGACCTTCATCGCTCTCAACTACCCATTTCATAAAATCAAGTGTTGCCTGAATGTCTTCTTCTGAAGCGTTCTTATTTACACACCAGTAGTTCTCAGATCCTGTACAAAGTCCCTGATTTTCTTCTCCATCAACTCCGATGTAGATTGGAAGCATTCCCATATCTTCATCTGCTACTTCATTATCTTTGATATCATTGTAAGCCCATGTACCATTCTGATAGAATACTGCTTCGCCAAGTGCAAATTCACTTGCTGCGTCATCTCCTGTCTTAGAAGAAATCATAGATGGCTCACATGTAGAGTTGTTCAGATACAGATCCCAGATCTGTTTGTAGTTGTCAAGGTATGTTCCTTTGATTGCATCTGTGCTGTCAATTCCGTCTGCCTTATACTCGTAGTAGATTGGAAGATTTGCAAGGTGTGTCTTGAATCTCCAGTCAGAGGAAGAATCCATTCCTGCTGAAGTAAAAGCTCCTTCTACTCCAAGATCATCTTTGTGTGCCTGAATCTCTTCTGCAACTGTCTTAAGTGCCTGGAAGTTATTCAGATCATCAATTGATTTGATACTTGCATCCGGCAATTCGAAGTATTTGTTCAGAAGAGCTTTGTTGTAGATCAGACCATAAGTCTCAATAACATAAGCGATTCCGTCTACTGCGTCGCCATCTTTTAATATATAATCGTCAGACTCGACATCTTTATAAATATCGCTGTCTGAAAGGTCATAGCAATAATTTTTCCATGTAGCAAGTCCAACCGGTCCGTTTACCTGGAACAATGTTGGTGCCTCATCTTTTGCCATCTCTGATTTCAACTGTGACTCGTAAGTTCCTGATGCTGCTGTCTGTACATCAACCTGAACACCCGTCTCATCTGTATACTCTTTTGCAAGTTCTACCCACTGGTCAGCCTGCTCTGGTTTAAAGTTCAGATAATAAACTTTTCCGGATGACTTATCTCCTTTCGCTGTTTCATCTCCGCTTGATGTGGCTCCACATCCCGCAAGCATTCCTCCTGCCATTGAAGCTGCAAGTACAAGTGCAAGAATCTTTTTCTTCTTCATAATTGAATCCTCCTTTTATGATTACTTGTCTTTGTTTTTCTTGATGATGTTATTATAAGAAAAAGTTCCAAAATAAGATATAATAAAATTCCAAGAAACATAACACTATTTCAAGATTATTGTAATTTTTGAAGATTTTGTGTATGATACAAGAGTTCGCCAAGAACCAAAAGTGAAAAATAAAGGTAAAATTTACTTGTTATAAATAGGATTTGCAGAAAGGATGTTTGAACTCGTCTAAAAAGTTGAGTGACTCAACTTTTTAGACTGACTATCATTTATGGAGGTATTCACTATGGCAGAATAAACCAGTCTGGTTGCACAGCAGGTCCGCCTTATGCACTGGGCAGAACAGATCAGAGAATGTCAGAACCGTCCGGAAGGTATGGGTGTATCGACCTGGTGTAAACAAAATAACATTACAAAAGCCAACTATTATTATCCACGGAAAAGGGTTCGGCAGATGTACCTGGATCAGCTTCCTGAGGCAGAAAAGCCTGCTTTCGTTGAACTTCCGCGTTTAAAAGCGGAAAGAACAGCAACTGTGCCCGAAGTTCCAGTGATGTGTATCAAAAACGGAAATGGACTTTCGGCAGATATATTTTCTTCAGTTGCTCCGTTGTCTGGTAGAGTCATTTAGTCATGTTGAATGATGCCGCTGTTTCACAGTTTAAAAAAGTTTATCTGGCCCCCGGATATACGGATCTCCGCCGGGGGATCGATGGATTGGCTTCTATTGTACGCTTTCAGTTTGAACTTGACCCTTATGATAAAAATACGCTTTTTCTGTTCTGCGGAAGAAAAAAAGCAGCAGGATCAAGGCACCAAATAAATTGTAAGAGGGTCAGACCCCAATGTCTCTCACACGCTTTCTTTTATACTCTGCGGGATGCTTTTAATCCTCGATTGCTGCCTTACGGGCATTGATTGCCTTTATCACATCCATATCAAACTTGGGTTTACGTTCATAGGTATACAGACCGTTTAACTCCTGCTCCACATCATACAGCTGGGTATAGCAGAAGGCAAACATATGGGGATTGTCCAAAAGGGCATCGGTCAGTCCCTTATATCGGTTCAGGAATTCCTCCTTGGTAGCAGGACCTGCACCATAGCCCCAGCCATCCTTTTCAACACCTTCCTCGTCCCACTTGATACCGCCATACTCACTGATGAAGGTAGGGATACTCTTTACAGGTGTCTGCCTGTGGCCATGATTATCTTCCAAATCACCTCCCTGTTTAAAGGACTCGTAGGTTGCTGCAAACTTTGCCGGATCCTGCTCATAATTGTGTAAGTCATAGATGTCCGTCACCACATGATAATTTCCGCTGGTATCAATGCAGGGTCTGGTGGTGTCATACAGCTTTGTCATCTTATACACATTGGCCAGTAAGCTGTCATCCTGCCTTCTTCCCTCATAATCCCATGTCTCATTAAACGGACACCAGCCGATGATGGCGGGATGGTTGAAGTCTCTCTCCAAGGCTTCCATCCACTCAGGCAGGAAATATTTTAATGCTGCGGGATTGCTGTAATCCAGTCCCCAACAGCCCTGCTCGCCCCATACCAGATAGCCTGCTTTATCGCAGTGATACAAGAACAGAGGCTCAAATACCTTCTGATGGAGTCTTGCGCCGTTGAAGCCTGCAGCCATGGACAGTTCCACATCCTTGACAAGTGCTTCCTCTGTAGGCGCTGTGTAAATGCCATCCGGATAGAAGCCCTGATCCAGCACCAGTCTTTGGAACACGCTCTTATCGTTGATGAGGAATTTCTCTCCATCCAGTCTTACCTCACGCATACCAAAGTAGCTTTCTACCTTATCTTCTCCATAGGTTAATGTAAGGTCATACAGTCTGCCATGACCCGGCTCCCACTTTTCCAGACGGGACAAAGGAAGTGTCATGGTAACGGTGCCGCCCTCTGACTTTGCGCTTACGCTGCCACAGGGCTCTCCCCCATAAAAGGCCTTTGCTTCCAGTGTGCCCTGCCCCTTTACTACCGCCTTAATTCCCAGAGTTGCCTCTGCCAGGTTTGGATAATATTGCACTTTTTCAATGTAGCTTTCCGGTACCCACTCAAGCCATACCGTCTGCCAGATACCTGTCGTTCTGGTATAATCACAGCCTCTGGAGTAGAAGAAATGACTCTGCTTTCCCTTGGGCTGCTTTCCGCCTCTCACATCATCTGCTGCAAAAAGCGTAATGTCATTTTCTCCTTCCTTTACAAGCTTTGTAATATTAAACGTAAAGGAAACATAACCGCCCTGGTGTCTGCCTGCCTCTACTCCATTGATCCATACTCTTGCATCATAGTCCACTGCGCCGAAGTGTAAGAGAAGATCTCCCTTCAGCTCCTCCCCTGTCAATGTGATGGTGCGGTGATACCATACGCCGGGGATAAAGTCCTTATAGCCGATTCCGCTCAGATCACTTTCCGGGCAGAAGGGCACCAGGATCTTCTTCTCCCAATCTGTCTTTCCTTCCTGCCATTTCTGATCTATGCCGCTGCATCCAAAGTCAAAGGAAAAATCCCATTCTCCATTCAGGTTTTTCCAATGCTCCCTCTTCATCTGGGGCTGGGGATGCTCCGGTCTGGGTATTTGTGTCATAATTTTGTCCTCCTGTGATCATTTATTTGGGTTGATTTCATTTTTATTTTATATAGTGAAAGCCATAGTTGACAGGCTTGCTCTGTCCTTGGATCATCTGGCAGATACCGTTTCCCTATCCCGCTCCAGGCTCATCCACCTGTTCCAGGAGGTATATCATGTTGCTCCCTACCAGTATTACCTGTCCCAGAAGTGCAAGCTGGCCCAGTCCATGCTAAGCCGCACCACTCTTCCTGTTTCTGCCATCTCCACACAGCTTGGGTTCTTAGACCCTCACCACTTTTCTTCCTTTTTCAAGAAACAGTGCGGTCTGTCCCCGGCTTCTTACAGAAAACTCCACACAGCGCCTGGGAATTTTCCCACCTAAGTATTATTCTTTCTAAAAATGGAACCAAGGCAACGAAACTACTTTTTTAAGTACTTTCATTGCCTTGGATTATAGTGCATTTTCTTTCTGTTTACGATACAAAATACGTAAGTGCAAAATAATTCGACGGATTGTGTTGCCCTAAAAAA
>ULSV01001787.1_pt1 | contig 11744 bp, 12 predicted proteins | sample 1956991 | NCBI WGS metagenome assembly ULSV01 (sample SAMEA4835717, study PRJEB28245) | human gut metagenome | biome: gut microbiome; material: fecal sample | place: Denmark | collected 2008 | reverse complement strand
CTGAAATCGAGTACGATAAGGTCGATAAGGTAAGAGGTATGGATGTTATTTTCGTAACAACTGCCAAGACAGATGAAGAAGCTCGCGAATTATTAACTCAGTTCAACATGCCGTTTGCAAAATAGTTAGGAGGGAAATTTCATGGCTAAGACAGCAATGAAAATCAAACAGCAGCGTAAACAGAAATTCTCCACAAGAGAATATAATCGTTGCAGAATTTGTGGTCGTCCACACGCATACTTAAGAAAATACGGAATCTGCAGAATCTGCTTCCGTGAACTGGCTTACAAGGGAGAGATCCCAGGCGTTAAGAAAGCAAGCTGGTAAGATAAAGAATGCCCTGCAACTTATGCAGGAATGAAATAAACTGTAGGATATACCAAAAAGATTCACCGGCAAAGGGAATTCAGGCATGTAATGTGCTTGTTATTCCGGCGGTGATGCGGTATACTGACAGTGTGTACCGTATAAAAATACATGTAAAGTCTGAGAAGAGGAGGAAACTTACATGACAATGAGCGATCCAATCGCAGATATGCTTACAAGAATCCGTAACGCAAACACTGCTAAACATGACACCGTAGATGTACCGGCTTCCAAAATGAAAATTGCTATCGCAAACATTCTGGTAGACGAAGGATACATTAAAAAATACGATCTGGTAGAAGATGGTATCTTCAAAACAATCCATATTGAACTGAAATATGGTGCTGATAAAAACGAAAAAGTTATCACAGGTATCAAGAGAATCTCCAAACCTGGTCTTCGTGTATACGCAGGTAAGGATGAACTGCCAAGAGTACTGGGTGGACTGGGTATTGCAATCCTGTCTACAAACCAGGGCGTTATCACTGACAAAGAAGCTCGTAAACTTCAGGTAGGTGGAGAAGTTCTGGCATTCGTTTGGTAGGAATTTCCGTTGAGGGAAGATCCCGCTTAGCGAAAGCAATTTATTTGCAGTAATTTACTGAAAACAGAGAGGACACAGGGTCCTTTCCGAAAATTTAAGTAAGGAGGAAAGATACATGTCACGTATCGGAAGAATGCCGGTAGCTATCCCGGCTGGTGTAACAGTTGATATTGCAGAAGGCAATAAAGTTACAGTTAAAGGTGCAAAAGGAACTCTGGTAAGAGAGTTACCTGTTGAAATGGAAATCAAGATCGAAGATGGTCACGTAGTTGTTACAAGACCGAACGATTTAAAGAAGATGAAATCCCTGCATGGTCTGACAAGAACACTGATCCACAACATGGTAGTTGGTGTAAGCGAAGGCTATGAAAAAGTTCTGGAAGTTAACGGTGTTGGTTACAGAGCTCAGAAACAGGGTAAGAAACTGGTACTGTCCCTTGGATATTCTCATCCGGTAGAGATGGAAGATCCGGAAGGACTTGAGACAACAGTTGACGGAAACAAGATTGTTGTTAAAGGTATCAGCAAAGAAAAAGTTGGCCAGTACGCAGCTGAAATCAGAGAAAAGAGAGCACCGGAACCTTACAAGGGTAAAGGTATTAAGTATGCTGATGAAGTAATCAGACGTAAAGTTGGTAAGACTGGTAAGAAATAATTAAGGAGAGTGTGAAAATGGTTAGCAAAGAATCAAGAACAAAAATTCGTGAGAAAAAGCACAGAAGACAGCGTAACCGTTTCAGTGGTACAGCTGAAAGACCACGTCTGGCTGTGTTCAGAAGTAATAATCATATGTATGCTCAGATTATTGACGATACAGTTGGAAACACTCTTGTATCTGCCTGCACACTGCAGAAAGATGTAAAGGCAGAGCTGGAAAAAACCAATAACGTTGATGCTGCAGCATATCTGGGAACAGTAATTGCAAAGAAAGCTTTAGAGAAGGGCATCACCACTGTTGTCTTCGATAGAGGCGGCTTCATTTATCAGGGTAAAATCAAAGCATTAGCAGATGCAGCTAGAGAAGCTGGTCTTGAATTCTAGGACAAGGAGGAAGAACGATGAAACATACACTTATCGATGCCAGTCAGTTAGAGCTGAACGAAAAAGTTGTATCTATTAAACGAGTTACAAAAGTTGTTAAAGGCGGACGTAACATGCGTTTCACAGCTTTAGTAGTTGTAGGTGACGGCAATGGACACGTTGGAGCAGGTCTGGGTAAAGCAGCTGAAATTCCGGAAGCAATCCGCAAAGGAAAAGAAGATGCAGCAAAGAAACTGATCAAAGTTGACCTGGATGAAAATGCAAGTATTCCACATGATTATACAGGAAAATTCGGCGGTGCTTCCGTACTGCTGAAGAGATCCCCGGAAGGTACCGGAGTTATCGCCGGTGGTCCGGCACGTAACGTACTGGAAATGGCCGGTATCAAAAACATCCGTACAAAATCTCTGGGATCTAACAACAAACAGAACGTAGTTCTGGCTACAATGGAAGCTCTGAAGAGCCTGAAGAGTCCGGAAGAAGTAGCAAGACTTCGCGGCAAATCTGTTGACGAAATTCTGGCATAAGGAGGATTTGAAAAATGGCAGATACATTAAAAGTTACTTTAGTAAAATCCCCGATTTCCGCAAAACCGAAGCATCGTGCAACGGTTGAGGCTCTGGGACTTAGAAAACTGAACAAGACAGTTGAACTGCCGAACAATGCTGCAACACTGGGCATGGTAAAACAGGTTCAGCATCTGGTAAAGGTAGAAGAAGCGTAAATAAAATATAGGAGGTGTCGAAATGGATTTATCTAATTTAAAGCCTGCTGCAGGTTCTACACATAACGATAATTTCCGTCGTGGACGTGGACATGGTTCAGGAAACGGAAAAACAGCTGGTAAAGGCCACAAAGGTCAGAAGGCACGTTCTGGTGCACCAAGAGTAGGATTTGAAGGTGGACAGATGCCGCTGTACAGACGTATCCCGAAGAGAGGTTTCACTAACAGAAACTCCAAGGATATCGAAGCTGTAAACGTAAGTGCATTAGAGAGATTTGACAATGATACAGAAGTTACCATTGAAACTCTGATCGAAGCTGGTGTTATCAAAGACGTAAAAGACGGCGTTAAAATCTTAGGAAACGGAGAACTGACCAAAAAGCTTACTGTTAAAGTAAACGCTTTCAGCGAAGGCGCAAAAGCTAAGATAGAAGCACTCGGTGGAAAAGCAGAGGTGATCTAATGTTTCAGACATTGCGTAATGCATTTAAGGTAAAAGATATTCGTTCAAAAATCTTTTACACCTTTTTAATGCTGGTAGTGGTAAGGCTGGGTTCCCAGCTGCCAATACCTGGCGTTGACAGATCTTACTTTGCAAACTGGTTCTCACAGCAGGTGGGAGATGCATTCAACTTCTTTGATGCATTTACCGGTGGATCTTTTGAAGAGATGTCAATTTTTGCATTGAATATTACCCCTTACATTACGTCATCCATCATTATTGAACTTCTGACGATCGCAATCCCGAAACTGGAAGAGATGCAGAAGGATGGCGAAGAGGGAAGAAAGAAACTGACAGCTATCACACGTTATGTGACCGTAGGTCTGGCTCTGCTGGAAAGTATCGCCATGGTTATCGGATTTGGCCGTCAGGGACTTATCCCGGATATGACAGCAATGAACGTTATCACAGTTGTTGTATCTCTGACTGCAGGTTCCGCATTCCTGATGTGGGTTGGTGAGAGAATCACAGAAAAGGGTGTTGGAAATGGTATTTCCATCGTCCTGATGATCAACATCCTGTCCCGTATCCCGAGTGATATCACAACACTGTATGAGACATTTGTAAAACCGCAGACGGTTGCCAAAGGTGCTCTTGCAGCTGTGATCATTCTTGCAGTTATTGTTGTTACCGTAGTGCTGGTTATCCTGCTGAACGGTGCAACAAGAAATATTCCGGTTCAGTACGCAAAGAAAATGCAGGGAAGAAAAATGGTTGGCGGTCAGTCATCCAGCATTCCTCTGAAAGTAAATACAGCAGGTGTTATTCCTGTTATCTTTGCTTCTTCTCTGATGTCCATGCCATCTATTATTGCGGCATTTATGGGAAGAGGAAACGGAAATGGTATCGGATCCAAGATTTTGAAAGGTTTAAGCCAGCAGAACTGGTTCAGCCTGTCAAATCCAGTTTATACACTGGGATTTGTCCTGTATGCGGTTATGATCGTATTCTTCGCATATTTCTATACTTCCATCACTTTCAACCCGATCGAAGTAGCAGACAATATGAAGAAACAGGGTGGATTTATCCCGGGTATCCGTCCAGGTAAACCGACCCAGGTTTATCTGGAGAAGATCCTGAACTACATTATCTTTATTGGAGCTATTGGACTTCTGATCGTCTGCACGATCCCAATCGTATTCAATGGTGTGTTCGGAGCTTCCGTATCTTTCGGAGGAACATCCATCATCATTATCGTTGGCGTTGTGCTTGAAACATTAAAGCAGATTGAGTCCCAGATGCTTGTACGCAATTATCGAGGATTCTTGAGTGAATAAAAGTGTGCGTCTCATCTGCCAGATCGTTAAGATCTTGACAGATGAGATTGCGCACTAAACTGCGTTATGGGAAAAATTAAAAATGTTGCTTAAAACAGCATTTACATAAAAAACGAAATGGGGGTATTTTACTATGAAAATCATTATGTTAGGTGCACCTGGTGCAGGGAAAGGAACACAGGCAAAGAAGATCGCAGCAAAATATGAGATTCCGCACATCTCCACAGGAGATATTTTCCGTGCCAATATCAAAAACGGTACAGAGCTTGGAAAGAAAGCGAAAACTTATATGGATCAGGGACTGCTTGTTCCGGATGAACTGGTAGTGGATCTGGTAGTGGACAGAGTTCAGCAGGCAGACTGTGCAAAAGGTTATGTACTGGACGGATTCCCAAGAACCATTCCTCAGGCAGAAGCACTGGATGCAGCACTTGCAAAACTGAACGACAAAATTGACTATGCGATCAACGTTGAAGTACCGGATGACAACATCATTAACCGTATGGGCGGCAGAAGAGCATGCGTTGGATGCGGAGCTACTTATCATGTAGTATTTAACGCACCGAAGCTGGAAGACACCTGCGATTCCTGCGGCGAAAAACTGATTCTGCGTGATGATGACAAACCGGAAACAGTTAAGAAACGTCTGGATGTATACCATGAACAGACTCAGCCATTGATTGATTATTATAAGAAGGCCGGAGCACTGCGTGAAGTTGACGGCACAGTTGATATGGAAGATGTATTCCAGGCAATTGTTAAGGTGTTAGGAGAGTAAAAAAGATGTCAGTATCAATAAAATCTGCACACGAAATCGAACTTATGAGAGAATCCTGCAGGAGACTTTCCATCGTTCATAAAGAACTGGAAGAAGCAATCAGACCGGGGATTTCTACTTTGGATATTGACCGACTGGGCGAAAAGCTGATCAGAAGCCTTGGCGGTATTCCAAACTTTCTTCATTATAATGGCTATCCTGCTTCTATCTGCGTTTCTGTAAACGATGAAGTAGTGCATGGTATTCCAAGCAAACATCGTATTCTGCAGGAAGGCGATATCGTAAGTCTGGACGCTGGTCTGATCTACAAAGGATTTCATTCCGATGCAGCCAGAACCCATGCAGTCGGCAAGGTATCACCGGAAGCACAGAAGCTGATGGATGTAACCAAACAGAGTTTCTTTGAGGGAATCAAATACGCAAAAGCCGGTCATCATTTAAATGAGATCGGAGCTGCGATCGGAGATTATGCAGAAAGCTTTGGCTACGGAGTCGTAGAAGAGCTTTGCGGACACGGAATCGGACGCAACCTGCACGAAGATCCGGAAATTCCAAACTTCAGACAGAAGAGACGCGGAATCAAACTGGTTCCTGGTATGACACTGGCAATCGAGCCGATGATCAACATGGGACGCAAAGATGTCTACTGGAAAGACGATGACTGGACAGTCGCAACCGAAGACGGACAGTACGCAGCACATTATGAGAACACCATCCTGATTACCGACGGTGAGCCGGAAATCCTGACCTTATACAGAGAGTAAGGGGAAGCCATGGAGCAGATAATGTGCGGGATGCTTGCCCGCTCGAAGGCCGGACATGATGCGAAAACTTTATATCTGGTCTGCCGGACAGAAGGAGATTTTGTGTATCTCTGTGATGGGCGACTGAGAAAGTTTGACAATCCAAAGAAAAAGAATAAGAAACATATTCAGATTATTCACAAAATTCCGGAAGCACTTGCAAACTGGAATGGAGAAGCATTGAGAGATGAGAAAATCAGAGCAATTCTGAAAGATTATAAAGTGAAGGAGGTTCACGATGTCGAAAGCAGATGTAATTGAGGTGGAAGGAACAGTACTGGAGAAACTGCCAAATGCAATGTTCCGTGTAGAACTGGAAAACAAACATGTGGTACTGGCTCATATCAGCGGAAAGCTGAGAATGAACTTTATCCGTATCCTTCCGGGTGACAAAGTAACCGTAGAAATGTCTCCGTATGACCTGTCAAAAGGACGTATTATCTGGAGAGATAAATAAAAAGTTGTCGGTGGTTTCCTGGCAGGTGTGAGGAATTGAAATGCCGAGTATTTTGTTAAGATGCTGTCTGAGTAAGAATCGGAATGCATGTGCAAATGAACGAATTCCCCGAAGGGCACGTAAAAGTGCCTTCTTGGGAATTGTTCATTTTGCACATTGCCGTACGTTTTTGAACAGCCATAGTTCTTAAAAATACCTCATATTATATTTACACGCTGGCAGGAAACAGCCTTCCGCTCCGCCAATGCACGCAGAAAGTTTAAAGAATCAAAACTTTCCGCATTAAGCATAGTAAAAAAGACAGAAGTAAAGTGACGGTAGTAAGTTTCCGTCACTTTACTTCTGTCTTTTTTGCTGTCCGACACAATTTATACTGCATATCCGTTTATCTTAGTCGGAGAAGACTCCCACTTCTATAAGTGGCGAGCAACAAATTTATCTTAGTGGGAGTGCAATCTCCGACTAAGATAAACGCTCCGCGAGAATGCACAGCGATTCTGTTAGGTAAATGTCAGCAAAGCTGACCAGAATCGCGTGCCAAGTCTCACGTGCGTTCGACTTGAATTCACTGAAGAAATAGCCTCCATACCGCCTGCCAAACCGGCTACATTATGGAAACAAAAGATTTTTAGCAAATACTTGTGGCTTGAAGGAGTGTTCCGCTTAAACGACCCCTGGCAGGTCAGGAGCTTTTGGCAATGTGCAAAGAAAAGCATTTGTAAAAAATAGCAAATAAAATAAAACAGCCGTGATGAATTCGAAAACAAATCGCTCTGACGGTAGCAAGGCTTCCGTCAGGAGATTGTTTTCGAATCATCATGGCGTTATATTTTACAAACTCATTTTTGCGGCGTTCATTTGCACATTAAGAAAATCTCCGCCGTCACTTCTTAGTTGGCACTTGAAAAAATCCCATGGAATTTTTTCTTGTAAGCCGTCTTTTTGCTCTTCGGTACTTTTACCACAGCTTTTTTATTGATTCCCTTAAATGCCTGTTTTCCGACTTTCTTTAAAGTGATTGTTTTCACGGTAATCTTTTTCAGATTCTTGCATCCGGAGAATGCCTTTGCACCGATCGTGTTAACATTTTTGCCAATCGTTACGCTGGTAATTTTCTTTTTGCCTTTCATGGCATTTGCCTTGACGGCAGTGATGCGGTATGCAGTATTGTTGATCTTCACGGAAGCGGCAATCGATACTTTTTTCACACTATCATCGGCGAGACCTGCAAAAGCGGCGGTTTTCTTTGCGGTGTCAGTAATCTGATAACGGTATTTTCCAACGCTGACGGTGTCACCTTTTTTCAAAATGGTCGTGTCGGACGTTCCTGGAGTGGATGGCTGATTGTCCGTCGGTTTATCTGGAACAGAAGGAGTCGGAGTCGGATCAGGTGTCGGAGTTGGTTCCGGCTTTGGTTCCAAATCTGGTTTCGGGTTCGGAGTCGGGTCAGGAGTCGGAGTCGGGTCAGGAGTCGGTGTTGGATCTGGAGTTGGCTCAGGATCCGGGTCCGGCTTTGGATCTGGTGTTGGATCCGGAGTTGGTATCGGATCCGGTGTGATCTCTTTTGTAAGTTCGGAAGCAAAGGTTACCTGTTTGCTGCTTGTCTTATCTGTTCCGGTGATACGAAGAGCGTAGTCTTTCGTTTTATCGAGTGTATCCAGGGAAACACTTTCGTTCGCATCGTAAACTGCCGTCCTGGAAATGGATGTTCCATCCGGAGCAGTCAGTGTCACGGTCACATCACGCAGGCCATTTGTATAAGAAGCAAGCTGACTCATGGCAAGAGAAGCCTGGTCATCTTTCTGTTCTGCAACGACTTTGATATCGGAAGAAGCCGTCCAGTCACTCAGCACATAAGAGAAGTTTGCCAGCTCAGAATTTGCCTGATACAAGTTCAGCTCTTTGATGATCTGCTGGAACATGGCGATATTTCCACGTCCGTTTGGATGCAGTCCGTCCGGTGAGAACCAGCCGCAGTTCAGGGTATCCGTATCTGCATAATTTGGATTTGCCAGGTTATCATTTCGGACGGTATCGTGATAGTTGTTCCAGTCTTCAAGATGGTTGACAACGGCGATGTTCAGTTCCGGTATTTCTGCTTTCATTTCTTTTGCCACTTCCGGGATCGAAGCAAAGAATGCTTCGAAGGTATCCTGACGCTGTCCATAGTTGATCATTGCACACGGTACACGCAGAACAATGCGGGTATTGGCATTGTTTTTGTGGATTTCACGAATCAGTGTCTTATAACGATCTTTGAACTGATCAACGGTAATTGCACCGTTGCTGGTCGAACCGGTGGATGCGACGTTATTTTCACCATTTTTTGCACAGTCGTTTGTACCGAGCATAATGACAGCGACATCCGGCTGATAACGTTTCAGACGCGTTTCAATCTGATCCAGTGTCGTTGCGATGGTGGCATTGGAAACACCGGTGTTGATTACAACGTCATCTTTTCTTCCGAGCTCATCCAGATATTTTGCAAAAAGTTGCGGAACGTTGTCGTAACCGTTTGTTACCACACCATGTGTGATACTGTCGCCCATAAACAGGTAAGTCTGCGGTTTGTCTGAGTTCAGCAGATCGGAGAAATCGTATTCTGCATTTGTAGTTTCGGAAACGAGCGTACCGGTAGAGCCATCTGAGATTTTGATGCTGACCGGTTTGTAGGTTTCGGTTACATTATTGGAGCGGCTGTTGTCGCTGACCGTCAAAGTGTAAGTTTCTTCTGCTTTCAGACCGGATACGGTAAAATCGGAAGCAGAAACACTGCCGGAGAAAGTCTGCCCGGTGCTGTCCGTCAGCGTGTAGGTAAGTTTTGCATCAGAATCAGAAACGCCGCCTGCATGAACTTCCAGTGTTGTACCAGTGACTTTTGCAGTGATTTGGTCAGCATTTTCCTTCTTTTCCACGCTGTAAGAACCAGCAGCGAGGTTTTTCAGATGGAAATTGTAGGAAGTTGCGGTGCTGCCGAAGCCAAGTGCATTTTTCAGAAGGTTTGCAGCCGCCTGATGTCCTTCCGGTGTCAGCGCTCCGTCGTCATTGATGTTGGAAAGGGTGATCGAGGAGAAATCCACGATTTTTGCATCATCAGACACAACGGAATCAATGGCAGATTTGTAAAGTTCAATGTTTGCATTCTGCACGCTGTCTTTGGATGGATAAGGCGTGATCACAACGGCAAGTTTATCGGCATCATTGATCTTATCGACCAGTTTTTTCAGATTTTCTTTGAATGCGTCCAGTCCCGCCTGACCTTTTGTATAATCTTCGGCACCGACTGCGATAGCAACAGCTTCGGTGTGGTAAGCATCGATCTGTTTGTCGTAATCTGCAAGAATGGAAGCAATGCCGGAACCGCGTTTGGCTGTATTAAATACGAAACGTCCTCTTTCAATGTAAGTACCGCTGCTGCGCATGGTGTCTTCGAAAAGACCGACCCAGTTGCGGACGGTGCCGGAATTTTTGAAATCAGCAACTGCCTCTGTGCCGCCAGTGAAAAGCCAGGTTTTGCCGGTTCCGCTCTGACGCATGTCATTGAGTTTTATCGTGACCGGGCTGACCTGTTCGTAGGAGATGGATTTCAGGTCATCAACGCTGTATGCTTTGTCGATCACGGTGATAAAATCAATCTTACCGTTAAAGTTGGCAGAAGCGTAATCATTGTTGTTGACACCGACATAAGAGCCGCCGCCGATCTGAAGCAGGTTGTAATCGCTACCTGCACCCTGGTTAAATCCTGCTTTCCAGGAACTGCCCCAGCTGTTGGAAGCGTAGTTCAGATCTGTGCCGTCAATGGCGATGCGTACGTTGTCATTTACATAATTCAGAGACGGAAGGAAACTGATGGCAACGGTATGCCAGTTTCCGTCGGAAAGATTTGAGCCGAAGAATCCTTTCAGACCACCGGCCGGGGCACCGTCTGACTGTCTGGTATTACGCATGACAAGACGCAGTTTGCCGTCGCGGATGGAAACGGTCATGTTCTTACCGGTGGTGGTCAGTGCATCGGTACCGGCACCAAAGAGCAGACCGTCGGAAGAAGTCTTGAAACGAAGAATGATCGTCTGGTCGTTCTGAGTCGTTTTCAGATTTTTAAATACATCCATGTAATCTGCATTTTCGGAATAATCGATTCCGGCAGAGCCGTCAAAAGTCTGACCGGACAGATCGAGATCCAGAGCCGTTTTGCTGTCAGCATAAGCTTTCCGGGCAGTCTGGCGGACAAGCGTGCTGGTCACGCCGGTCTGTGAGGTGATGCTTTTTAACTGCTCTGAGGTATAAGATTTGTTGATGACGGTCATGGAGTCGATCGTGCCGGTAAAAGCAGCAGACGCATAGTCGTTGCTGTTCACGCCGACATAGGAACCTCCGCCGACCTGGAAGATAGAAAAATCGCTGCCGTCGCCCTGATTAAATCCGGCGATCCAGCTGTTTCCCCAGGTGGTAGCTGCATAGACGTCATCCGCACCGTCGATTACAAGTCGTACATTGTCAGCCGTGTAGCCTGTGGACGGAGCAAAACTGATGGCAACGGTATGCCAGTTTCCGTCGGCAAGACCGGAGCCAAAAGCACCTTTCAGACCGGCAGCCGGTGTACCGGTAGATTTTTGTTTATTACGGAAAACAACACGCAGTTTGCCGTCTTTGATGGCAAGAGTCATATTGTTTCCGGTGGTAGCGTCGGCATTTACACCTGCTCCGAAAAGCAGACCGTCCGAAGAAGTTTTGAAACGGATGAAGATAGTCTGATCGTCATCGCCTTTTGCCAGTGTGTTCAGGACTTCCAGTTCTGGTTTGGCGGCATAATTAATGTAGTCATTTCCATTAAAAGTGTGACCGGACAGATCCAGATCAAACGCTTTTTTGTCGGACTGAAGCTTCTGAGCTTCGCTGCGTACAGAGGCAAGTGTAAATGTTTCAGTTGCTGCCTGCGTCTGGATCTGTGACCGGATATAATCGTCAGAAAGCACATTTCTGGCAGAATAATCACCGGCGAGTACGGAAATGGATGCCGGCGAGATTACGGATGAGGCAAATACGCCAAAAGCAAGCCCCATAGACAATAATCCATGTTTTGTTTTTTTACTTAAAATCATATTTTTCTCCCTTATTTTCGTGATGCCGAAGTCCCTGCATATCGGATATGCAACTTACAGGCATCGTTTTCGTGAAAATGTAACAAGTAATATAAGCAGAACGCTTTTAGAAATGAAAAAATAGACAATGTTCTGTTCATGATATCACAG